>ENA-ORCV01000115-ORCV01000115.1-marine-metagenome-genome-assembly--contig:-NODE-115-length-142391-cov-12.493226_pt1 | contig 142391 bp, 127 predicted proteins | sample MGYA00237779_ERZ508509 | MGnify/ENA primary metagenome ERZ508509 (study PRJEB26180, sample SAMN06268772) | marine metagenome | isolation source: Bioluminescent Bay, La Paraguera, Puerto Rico | place... | reverse complement strand
CTCCGTCAGCGCTTCGCGCTGCCACCTCCCCCAAAGGGGGAGGATTTGCTGTGCTCATCACTTCCCTCATCTGTGTGCTCGCCGCGTTTATTGTCGGCCCCGGTGTACAGGCGGCGGGCAAGGAGGAGGCGGTCGAGCGCGACTACACGCGCGTGCGCGCCGCACCCGCCCCGGCACAGCAGACGCTCGAAGCGATGCTGGCGAAGTCGGAGGGCTGCACCTCGTGCCACGTGCAGACCGATGCGCCGACCATGCACGTCACCCCCGCCGTCCGGCTCGGTTGCGTCGACTGCCATGGCGGCGATGCCAGTGTGCGTGGCGACGCTTCGCTCGAACACGACAACCCCGCCTATGTCGCCGCGCGCGACCGGGCGCATGTGCTGCCGAAATATCCCGACAGCTGGCATTTTCCCTCCTCGGCCAATCCCAAGCGCAGCTACACGCTGCTCAACCGCGAGGCGCCCGAATTCGTCAAATTCGTCAATCCGAGCGACTACCGCGTCGCGCGCGAGGCGTGCGGGGCGTGCCACCTGCCGGTGATCGAGGCGGGCGAGCGTTCGCTGATGGCCTCGGGCGCGATGCTGTGGGGCGGCGCGGCCTACAATAATGGCATCGCGCCGTACAAGAACTACGTCTTCGGCGAAGCCTATACGCGCGACGGCAAGCCCGCCAAGATCGTCAGCCCGGGGGTCGAGCCGGGCACCGTCACCGACAGGCAGAAGGCGCGCGGCGCGCTCGCCGAGCTCTACCCGCTGCCCGCCTGGCAGGTGATTCCGCCGGGCGATATCTTCCGCGTGTTCGAGCGCGGCGGGCGCAACGTGGCCTCGCAATTTCCCGAGATCGGCCTGCCAAATCCGACCGGGCAGATCCAGCGGCTGGAGGAGCCGGGGCGGCCCGATCTCAAGCAATCCAATCGTGGCATGGGCACCGGCCTGCGTGTGGCGATCCCGGTGCTCAATATCCACAAGACGCGGCTCAACGATCCCTTCATGTGGTTCATGGGCACCAACGATCAGCCGGGCGATTACCGGCATTCGGGCTGCGCGGCGTGCCACGTTATCTACGCCAACGACCGCGAACCGCGCCACTCGCTGACCTATGCGCAATACGGTCGCGACGGACAGACGATCACGCTCGATCCGACCATCGCGGGCAAGACCGAGTCCGATCATGGGGGTGGTCATGGCGCGGTAAAGCAGCCGGGTGACCACGACGGTGATGAAGACTACTCCGCGCTCAAGCAGCGAAGCGGTAGCGCAGAAAAAGACTCGCTCAAGCAGCGAAGCGGTAGCGCGAAGGAACGCGGCCACCCGCTCGAACACGTCTTCACCCGCTCGATCCCGACCGCGCAGTGCATGAACTGCCACATGCACCAGCCCAACATCTTCCTGAATTCCTATCTCGGCTACACCATGTGGGATTACGAATCCGACGCGCCGCATATGTGGCCCGAGCAGCAAAAATACCCCACCGCGGCCGAGGTCTTCGCGATTCTCGACCGCAACCCCGAGGCCGCCGCGCCCAAGGGCAAATGGGGCGATCTCGAATTCCTGCGCAATGTCTACGACTTGAACCCGCAACTGCGCGACACGCAGTTCGCCGACTATCACGGCCATGGCTGGAATTTCCGCGGCATCTTCAAGCGCGACCGCGCAGGGAATCTGCTCGATGCCGCGGGTAACATCGTCGACCCCGACGATCCGGAGAAATGGCGCAAGGAGGGCGAGGGCAAGTTCGTCGAGCCCGGCGTCAATCCGGGTAAGGCGGTGCACATGATGGACATCCATGCCGAGAAGGGCATGCAATGCGCCGACTGCCATTTCGCGCAGGACAGCCACGGCAACGGGCTGATCTACGGCGAGGTCGCCAATGCGGTGGAGATCGGCTGCAAGGACTGCCACGGCACCGCCGACGCCTATCCGACGCTGCGCACCAGCGGACCTGCCGCGCCGCCCAGGGGCAACGACCTCGCGCTGCTGCGCAACCCCGACGGCCAGCGGCGGTTCGAATGGCAGCCGGGGATCGGCGGGCGGCGGGTGCTGGTGCAGCGCTCGATCGTCGATCCCGAGCTCGAATGGCGGGTCAGCCTGACCAGAGACAGCGTCGATCCCGAACTGCCCGAATGCGTCACCGAGGGCAGCTCGACCGAGCTGCCCTGCTTCAACGCCAAATCGGCGCGCGCCAAACTGATGAGCGCATCGGGGGCCGAGACGGGCAAGTTCGAATTCGGCCCTGGTATCGCGGCGGAGGACCGCGCGCACAAGGATCCGGAGATGGCGTGCTTCACTTGCCACCTGTCATGGACCACCTCATGCGGCGGCTGCCACTTGCCGATCGAAGCCAACTGGAAGACCGAGCTGCACCATTACGAGGGCGAGGAGACGCGCAATTTCGCCACCTACAACCCGCAGGTCGCGCGCGACCAGATGTTCCAATTGGGCCGGCACCAGACCACCAAGGGCAACCAGGTCGCGCCGATCCGCTCCACCAGCGCGCTGGTGCTGAGTTCGACCAATATCAACCGCGAGCGGATCTACGTCCAGCAGCCGCCGATTTCCTCGATCGGCTTCTCGTCGCAGGCCTTCGCGCCGCATTTCCCGCATACGGTGCGGCTGACCGAGACCAAGACCTGCACCGACTGCCACCTCTCGGCGGAGGACGACAACAACGCGATCATGGCGCAGCTGCTGCTGTTGGGCACCAATTTCGTCAATTTCGTCGGCCTCAACGCCTGGGCGGGCGAGGAGAACGGGTTCGAGGCGATCCGCGTCACCGAATGGGACGAGCCGCAGGCGGTGCTCGGCTCCTACCTGCACAAATACGCCTATCCCGACTATTACGCGCAATTCGTCGACGAACGCGGGCGCGAGCTGGGCGACTGGGTGCGCGGGCAGACCTTCGACGGGGATCTGGGCGGCGAAACCAGGCCGTTCGAGCAGTTCGCCAATGTCCACGAGGGCACGCGCGACCGCGTCGGCTGCCTGCAGATGCGCGGCGAATACATGTATGTCGCCGAGGGCCGCGGGGGCTTCCGCGTCTACGATATCGCCTCGATCGCGAACAAGGGCTTCTCCGAGCGGATCGTCACCGCCCCGTTCAGCGCGCTGGGGCACGACACGCATGTCGATTCCGCCAACGCCACCTGCGTCGCACTGCCGACCAACCAGCCGATCAACCCGCTGCGCAACACGGCGGAAATGCGCGAAATGAACCAGGAGCAGGACTTCCTGCCGATCTACAACTACGCCGCGGTGACCGATGCCGAGGAGGGGCTGATCCTGGTCAATATCAACACCATGGCCGACGGCGAATTCCGCAACAACAGGCTGTCGCGCGCGGTGACGTGGAACGAGGGCGGGGTGCTCGACGGCGCGCGGCATATCCAGCTCGCGGGCGAAGTCGCCTATATCGCAGCGGATCGCGGGCTGGTGGTGGTCGATCTCGCCGATCCGCTGAAGCCGCGGCTGGCGGCGGTGCGCGAACTGCCCGATGCGCGCGCCTCGGCGATCCAGTTCCGTTACCTGTGGGTCAGCGATGCCGACGGCGTGAAGCTGTTCGACGTGACGCAATTGCGCGACCCGGTGCCGGTGCCCGAGGCGACCGTCCCTCTGGCCGATGCCCGGCGCATCTATGTCGCGCGCACCTACGCCTACGTCGCGGCCAAGCGCGAGGGGCTGGTGATCCTCGACGTGACCCGCCCGACTTCACCGCGGATCGAGCAGCGCGTGACGCTCGACGGAACGCTGAACGACGCCGAGGACGTGATCGTCGGCTCGACCAACGCCTCGCTGTTCGCCTATGTCGCCGACGGGGTGAACGGATTGAAGGTGCTGCAGCTGACCAGCCCGTCGAGCCAGCCCAATTTCTACGGCTTCAGCCCCGCGCCGAAGCCGCAACTGGTCGCGTGGTCGAGGACCCGGGGGCCGGCGATCTCGCTCTCCAAGGGCCTCGACCGCGACCGCGCGGTCGACGAGACCGGCGGGCAGATGGCGGTGTTCGGTCGGCTCGGCTCGCGGCCGTTCACGCGCGGCGAGATGGAGCGGCTGTTCCTGACCGGCGCCGGGGTGCCTTGGAAGGTGTCGGACGAGCCCGATATGCGCGCGTGGGTAGGTGGGCGACCGTGGAAACGCGACACGAATCTGGCGGGGGATTAGATCTTCACCGTTCGTCCTGAGCCTGTCGAAAGCCACCAGTGTTCCGCCAGTGTCCTTCGATAGGCTCAGGACGAACGGGGAGCGAGGTTACTCCCGCTCCGCCAGCATATCGCGCATCATCGGCTTGAGGTGTTCGCCGTAATATTCGAGGACTTCCCAATCGCCGGCCGTCTCGTAATGCGTTGCGAGGCTGTCCCCGTCCCAGCGGTGCAGCGCGTAGCACGGCGGCTCGGTGGTGATCAGCGCGCGGTTGTCGGCCTGCGCGGGATCGACCGGGCGCAGGTCGAGCGAAACGAGCGGCGCGACCGACGGCGTGACCGATAGCGGCACTCCGCGAAAACCGGTCGCGAGCGGGCGGTGCAGATGGCCGCAATGGATCGCCAGCACTTGCCCATGCCCTTCGATCGCGGCGGCGAAATTCGCGATCCAATCCTCGTCCGGCGCGGGGTCCATCCAGTCTATGCCCGAGACCACCGGCGGGTGATGCATGAAGATCAGCGTCGGTGTGTCCTGCTGCGCATCGAGTTGCGCGCGCAGCCAGTCGCGCCGCTTTGCGCAAAAGGCCCCGCCGTGCCGCCCGGGTTCGAACGTATCGAGCATCAGCACGCGCAGCCCGTCCCGCTCGAGCGCGTAATGGATGAAGCCGTCCTCGCTCGGCGTATCGGGGAACGCCGCCAGCAGCCCCTCGCGGCTGTCGTGGTTGCCGGGGATCGCATGGACCGGAAACGGGCAGGCTTTCAGGAGTTCGGCGGTGCGCTCGAAGCTTTCGCGATCGCCGTGTTCGGTCAGGTCGCCGGTCAGCACCAGCATGTCGATCGCATCGGGGCTCGCGAGCAGCCGGTCGAGCGTCGCGCGGAAGCGCGTGCGATTGAACTCCTCCGGCTTCGTCTCGGGATCGAAGCCGATATGGATATCGGTCATCTGCGCGATCAGCATGGTGGGCCCCCTCCCATGCGCACTACTGCGAGCGCCTCAGCGCGACCCGGTCCGCTCCCGCGGCGGGGTGCCCGTCGGGCATCCGGTCCTTCCGCGGATGGTAGGAATGGCACATTGCGCAGCTCGAGGGAACCGCCGCATCCGTGGCATCTTCGCCCAGGTGGCAGTCGCGGCAGATCGCGATGCCCGGCAGCAGCAGGTCGGAGGAGGAGCCCGACTGCTCGGCGGCATGGCAGGTCGTGCACTCCTCCTGCCCGTGCGCGTCGTGACCGAACCACCCGTTGAGCAGATAGTTGTCGCGCAGATGCACCGGCACCACATCGGGCCGCCCGTCGGTGGAGGTGGGGATATGGCACTCGCCGCACACACCGCCCTGCGACAAGGCGCGGGTGATCCCGACCAGCGAGCGGTTGGGGCGGCCGAATTCCTGGTAATACAGCCCGCCCGGCGCGAATTCTCCCGGCCGGCGGCGACCGGTAGTGATCGGACGGCGCGGGGCGCGGTCCATCGCCGCGAGATCGGCCCGCAGCTGCTCGACATCGCCGTGGCGCAGGGTGCGAAACGTGCTGCCGACCCGGTCGTAGACGAGGCTGTGGCAGGCCTCGCAATCGCTTTCCATCTCGACCGGCAGGAAGCCCGCGCGATCGGCGGTGGGCCGGTGGCAATCGGCGCAGACCAGCGCCTCGCCATAGCCCTTCTTCGCCCCGATATTGCCCGCCATCCGCGCGACGCCGCCGTTCGGATCGAGATGCAGCCGGTGCGGGAAGCGCAGCCCGTGCCGCTCGACCGGCCCCTCCGCCAGCGAGATACGGCGCGTTTCGTCGCTCCCCAGCGTGGGATGGAAAACCGCCTTGAACTGCGGATGCATTTCACCGAAATCGGCGGCGCTGGCGAGCGCGGTATCGGTCAGGCGCGTGTCGAGCCCGTCATGGCATTCGGCGCAGAATTGCTGCGCGGGCGATACCATCCGCCCTTCGCCCTCGTGCTCGGTGTGGCAGGTGGTGCACGAGCCCGGGCCTTCCTTGCCGAAGCGCTCGGCCACCGCCCACAGCAAGGCGTCGCCCTGCGACAGCGGTCCGCGCCCGGTGTTCTGGCGCGCGATATCGGCGTGGTCGGCGATCTCCTCGTGGCAGGCGAGGCAGGTCTCGTCGCGCACCGAGACGAAGGGCTCGACATGACACGCCTCGCAATTGTCCTCGAGGGAGTGATGCGCGAGGCTGAGCGCGCCGGTGCTCCAGCTCGCATCCATCACCGTCTGCCCCTCGCCGTCGATATCGGGTTCGGCCGGTGCGCGGCCGAGATTGGTGACGATCGGTATTGCGAGGAAGGCGACCAGCACCGCCGCAAGACCGATCCATGCCATCGGCCGTTTGCCCGGCAGCGCGCTTGCCAGCGCGAAGCCGCGATTGATGTCCTTCGTGCCAGCCGCTTTCCGCACCCGGCGCACGGTCAGCGCGACCGGGCCGTCGCTCTCCTGCGACACAGTGACGCGATAGCTGCCGAAGCCGAGTTCGGTGCCCTCATGCGGTTCGAAGGTCGCGTGCTCCGCCTTGCGCCCGTCGACGGTGAAAGCGAGCCCGCCGACCGAGGAGACCGTGCAGCGTCCGTCCTCCTCCGCCTCGATCACCGCATGCTGCTGTTCGACCGCCAGATCGGGCAGATGCAGGTCGCTTTCCGAAGCGCGCCCGATCGTCACCGTCCATCCGGCCAGCTCGCTCTCGCGCACGATCTCGCGCCCGTCGGCGGTGAGGTCTATCGTGCGGATCAGGAAAGCCATCGCGCGCCTCACCAATAGTAGAACACGCTGACGACATGCGCGGTGAGCGCGGCGAGCAGCGCGATGGTGGCGGGCACGTGAATATAGAGCCACACCTCCAGCCGCGCGCGGATCTTCATGTGGCGGCGAATCTGGTCGAGCTGCGCCTTGCGCCGCCCGAGCAGCGAGCGAACCTTGTCGGTGGCTTCGTCCCGAACGCCATGCGCAAGGTTTTCCAGCGCGCGCGTCGTGCGGCAGTACGTGTGCCGGCCCGACAGGCGTGCGAGCACTCCGGCGTGGAATATATCCTCGTCGAGCGCGGCGATGACGAGATCGGCCTGCTCGCGCCCGAGCGGCTGCGCGGCCTTCTCGACCTGGCGATCGATCGCCTCGACCGCCTCGACCATCTCGCGCCGCGTCATCTCGCGCGAATTGTCGCTCAGCGCACTCGGCAGCGTGGCATAGACGACGATCCCGTAGAGCCCCGAGACGATCACCAGCAGCATCAGCGCCCAGGCCAGCGTGTGGACGTTCCAGCCGAGCTGGAAGCCTGTGTGCAGCGTGCCGATCACCACCAGCGCGAGGCCGAGATAGACATGCGCGCTGGTCCACGCCTTGAGGCTCCAGCGGCCCTCGCTTATGCGCCGCTTGCGGATGCCGAGCAGGCTCAGCCACACGATCAGCCCGAGCCCGATCGTGCCGAGCGTATAGCCATACCAGCTGCCGCCATTGTGGCGCGGCTCGACATCGACCAGGAAATAGCTCGCCACCGCCGCCACGCACAGCGCCGTTGCGAGCTTGAGCCACCGGAACCGCCTGTGCGCGAGGAAGCTCTCGTGATCGGTATCGCGCCGCTTCTCGTGGAAGGCGAAATCGCTGTCGGGGACCGAAGCCATCAGGACCCGTTCTCGGTCAGCTTGGTGTAGGTCAGGAACTTCTCGGGCGCGACGCGGATCGCGGCGCCGGTCGGGCAGGCGCGCACGCAGGCGGGGCCGCCCTCGATCCCGGCGCACATGTCGCATTTGATCGCGACCTTGGCAGCGTCCTGGTCGCCGTGCTCCTTGCGCCATTCGTAGGACGCCTCGCCCGGCCCCGGCCCGCGCCCGAACAGCAGCCAGCTCAGCAGCGAGGGCTTCTTCGGCGGCTTGGGATCCATCCGGATCACGTCGTAGGGGCAGTTGCGCTGGCAATTGCCGCAGCCGATGCAGGTCTCGTCGATGAACACCTCGCCGTCGGGCCCGCGCTTGATTGCGTTGGGCGGGCAGTCGGCCATGCAGTGCGGATGCTCGCAATGGCGGCAGCTGGTCGGCACGTGGAGGTGGGCGTAAGTGCGCCCCGCCTCGCGGTCGAGCCGGCTTAGCCCGTCATGGCTGTCGGCGCAGGCCTTCTCGCAATTGTCGCAGCCGACGCACAGCGTCTCGTCGATCAGCAGCACGTCGGTTGCCTCGCCGATGCCGTTGTCGATCAGGAATTGCGCGGTCGCCGAATACATGTCGACCGCGCCGCCGAAGCTGTGCTTCTGCCCCTCGATGAAGCGGTTGATGTCGCGCCGCGACGCCATGTCCTCGCGCACCCGCTCGAACAGGCGCGGATTGCGCGTCAGCAGGCGGTTGAAGGCCTCGCCGGGGAAGCGCACCACTTCGGACTTGATCGCCGCCCTGACCGTCGCGCTGCGCGGCGAACCGTCGACCACCGCCATTTCGCCGACATAGGAGCCTGCTGGCACGTAGGAGAGGAACACGGGGTGCCCGCCGATATCCTTCTCGACGATCATCGAGCCGCGCTGGATCACGTAGACGTCCTTGTCCTCGGCGCCTTCCTCGATCACCTTTTCGCCCGCGCGCACTTCGAGGGTTTCGGCCGCTTCGACCAGTTCGGCGACGTCTTCCTTCGCCAGCCCCGAACCGAACATCTGCAGCAATTGCCGCTCGATGGTGATGCGGTTGACCGCGCGGTTGGCGCTCGGGGTGGTCGCGACCAGCTTGAGCGCGGCGGTGCGCGACAGCTCCATCACCACGGTCGGTTGGGCGGTGCGGATGGTCGAGCCGCGGCGGCGGCCCGAGATCAGCCCGACCTCGCCGAAGATCGAGCCTTGCTCGATCGGTACGGTGATCGAGGGATCTTCCGAATCGACCTCGACCGCGACCGAGCCTTCGGCGATTGCGAACATAGACGAGCCGGGATCGTTGCGGACGAAGATCACTTCGCCGGTGTCGTAATACGCGACCTCGCTGTCGAGCATCAGCTCGCGCATCTGTAGCGGCGAGAGTTCCTGCAGGATCACCACGTTGGACCGGAAGGTATCGAGCCATTCGTCGACCGAACGGTTGCCGGGCAAGGCGGCGAATTTCTCGGCCAGGATCGGCTCGTCGGCGGGCTTGAGACCGGTGTTTCCATTGAGGAACTCGATCACGTCGTAGCCCTGGTTCATGCAGTGCTTGATCAGCGGGTAGCCAGCCAGCGCGCCGATCACGTGGATGCCGTTCTTGGTGGTCTCGAAGCTCGGGCTGAGCTGCGGGAAGGCGGCGCGGTCCTCGCTGGTGAAACCGATCCCGATCGCCTCGACGAACGCGCGCGGCGGCTGCGAGCCGGTGCGCGCGATGATCCGATCGCAGCGGATCGTCTCCTGCCCGTCACGTGTATCGAGTACCAGCTCCCCGGGCCGAACCTCCGCCGGGTTCGTCTCGCGCCGGACCGAAATGCGCCCGTCGGCTTCGGCTTCCTCGAGCAGCTTGACGTTTGCCTCCTTCGCGCGCGCGAATTCGGCGCGGCGGTTGAGGATCGACACGGTGTTGCGCTGCGCCGGATCGGCGGCGAGGCCGAGCGCGTTCTCGATCCCCGCATCGCCCGAACCGATCACGGTGATGTGCTCGTCGAAATATTCGCCGGGATCGTCGAGCTGGTACTGGATATGCGGCAGGTCGGCGCCGGGAATGCGCAAGAGGTTGGGATTCCCCTGCGTGCCGATCGCCAGCACCACCGCCTCGGCCTCGATCGTCTCGCCTTTCTTGGTCTTGATCTCGAAGGCACCCGTCTCGCCGGTGATTTCGACCACTTCGGCGTCGAGCTTCACATTGACCTGCCGCTCCTCGACCTGCCGGTCCCAGGTATCGAGGATCGCCTCGCGCTTGCCCGCGTCGAAATCGAGATCGGAGCGCAGTACCAGGTTGCTGGGCGTCGCCATCACGTGCTTGCCCTTCTGGTATTTGAAGATGGTGTCGGAGAGGTGGTCGGTCTTCTCGATCAGCACGTGGCTCATGCCGAGCTCGGCAGCGCGAGCGGCGGCGCTCAGGCCCGCCGGGCCCGATCCCACGATTGCCACTCTGTACCGATCCGGCATCCGCACCCCTCCGGCGAGCGATCCCGCGACCCCATTCGTCGCCGCTCACCCTACGGCAGTGTCGGCGAATTTCCAGAGCCAATTGCCCGTCTCCGGAGCCGCTGCTAGCCCTGCCGCATGACAGAAACGGATGCGGCGAAAGACGGTGGCGGCATGGCGTCGCGAGCGGGACTGGCGGTCCTGCTCGGCGCCGCGCTGCTCGCGATCGCGGCGGTCGCCTGGCGTTCGATGGCAGACGGCGAGGATGCGCCCGCCGCCGTGGTATCCGACCCGGCGGCCCCGCTCACCATCGCCGAACTGGAAGAGCGCGCCCGCGCCGATCCGCTCGATGCCGATGCGTGGGAGGAACTCGGCTTCGCCTACCACGCCGAAGGGCAATATGCCGAGGCCGCGCGCGCCTATCGCCAGGCGGTCGAGGGCGACCCCACGTCGGCGGTGCTGTGGGCGGCGCTGGGCGAGGCGCGGGTGCTGGCGAGCCGCGACGATCCGATGCCCCCGCTCGCGGTCGCCGCGTTCGAACGCGCGCTCGAACTCGACCCGAAACAGCAGCGCGCGCGATACTACATGGCTGCGCGGCGCGACCTTTCGGGCGACCACGAAGGCGCGATCGGCGAGTGGCTGGCGATCCTCGCAGACACGCCGCCCGGCGCGATCTACGAGGAGAACCTGCTGCTGACGATCCGGCAGGTCGGCCGAATCAACGATATCGAGGTCGACAGCCGCATCGCCGCAGTGCTCGGCGACCGGCCCGAAACGCCGCAGCTGACCGCGGGCGAGGCGATCCCCGGTCCCTCGCGCGAGCAGATCGACGCCGCGCGCGCCATCGCTCCGGGCGAGCAACGGCAGATGGCCGAAGGCATGGTCGAGCGGCTCGAGACGCGGCTCCGCGGCGATCCGTCGAACGTCGACGGCTGGGTGATGCTGATGCGCAGCCGGATGACGCTCGGCCAGCCCGACCGCGCGAGCAAGGCGCTGGCCGATGCGGTGGCGGCCAATCCCGGCCAGGCGGAGCGGTTGCGGGCCGAAGCTGCAGCGCTCGGCGTCCCCTAGGGCGAACGCGGTTTCGCGTCCTCGGCCTTGTCGAGCACGATCCGGATCTGGCTGAGCGACAGGATCGCGACCCAGAAGCCGAACACCGCCAGCGCGCTCGAGCCGAGCACGGTCAGCGCCGCACCCTTGAGACCCTGCCACCCCATCGCGGTGCTCAGCAGCGCGAAGCCCAGCCCCACCGGCACGGCGCGGGTGACGAAGGCGGTGCCCGCACGGCCCGCCGCGACCAGCAGCGATTCGAGGCTCGCCCCGACCAGTTCGATCGCCCCGGCGATGGCGAGGATCACCATCGTCCAGTAGACCACGCCAAACTCAGGCCCGGCGATCGCGACGAGCGCCCAGCGCCCGAACAGGATCGCGGCGACCACCGCCACCGACCCGCCGGCGAGCGCGATCCGGGCCATGCGGCGCGCGATTTCGATCGCGTCCTCGCGCGCATGGACGAGTTCGGGATAGATCGCCTTGCCGACTGCCTGCGCCAGATGAATCAGTGCCTGCCCTAGTTGCGAGGCGACGCGGAAGCCCCCGGCAAAGGCTTCGCCCCCGATCGCCCCGACCAGCAGGATCATCACCTGCTTGGCGCCGACGTTGAGGCTGCCGGACAGGTTGGTCGCGATGACGAAGCGCCACGCGTCCGGGTGGTCGCGCGGCAGCTTGCGCAGGCTGATCTGCGACAGGTCGATCGGCTCGCGCCGCGCGGCGGCGTACCACAGCGCCAGCGTCACGGCGACTTCGGCCGCCGCCCAGGCGAGCACGAAGCCGAGCACGGTCGGCATCAGCAACCAGGCCAGCCCGGCGCCGAGTGCGCGCACGACCGGCTGGACCGCTTCGGCTGCGGTCGCGTCGGCGAAGTGGAAGCGCAGCCGCAACAGCCCCGTCGGGGTCGAGCGAATCGATAGCAGCGAGACGAGGCAGAAACCGAATGCGACCCACAGCAGGTCCTCGGGCAGCGGGAGCCAGAATTGCGCGCTCCACACCAGCCCGGCGGCAAGCACCGCGCCGATCAGGATCGACACGAAATCGAGCGCGATCGCGAAGCCGGTCGCCTCGCCCGGTCCGTGCCCGTTGGCGCCCCAGCGGACGACGAACTGCCAAGTCTGGAAATTGGCGAGCCCGGTGACCGTCTGGCCGAGCGCGACGATCAGCGCGAAATAGCCGAACCCGTCGAGCCCGAGCGCGCGCGTTGCCAGCGCGAGATAGATCAGGCTGAGGATCGCGTTGACCGCGCGGCCGCTCAGCAGCCAGCCGATATTGCGGAACAGGCGACCCATGGCGAGTGCTCCAGGGCGGCTAGCCCTGCGCGGCCTCGCGCTTCGCCAGCAGGCGCTCGGTCACGTCGAAAGTGCGCTGGTTGTCGACGTCGACCGCGTATTCGCCGTTCGACATAACGATCGGCACCAGCTTGAAGCCGAAGCGTTTCGACACCTGCGCGAACAGCTTCTCCTTGTCGCCCCAGCCGAGATAGAAGCGGATCAGGTTCATCAGCCCGAACGCCTTGGCGATGCGGCTGGGGAATTTCACGAACTGCCCGCCGCCGCGCATGACTTCCGCCGCCGCCAGCGCGTCGCGGTTGCCGATCCAGTAGGTGTTGCAGTTCGAATAGCCGCCGTCGGAGAATTCGTAGAACTTCGCCTGTCCCTGCGGATCGGCGGCGATTACGTCCTGCTTGCGCGCAAGCGCGGCGGCCGCGCCCGCTTCGGCGGCGAGCGCCTTGTCGACGAACTCGGCGTATCCATCCGCGGTGACGAGGCAATTGTCGGCGGTGGTGATCAGGATCGGGAAATCCGCGCCTTCCGCGCCCGACATCACGCTGTCGACGAGGTTGAACCTGCCTTCGCAGAATTTGAGGCGGCCTTCGTCGACCAGTGCGGCGACGGTCGGGAGCGCGGCGATCTCGTCGGACTCGTGCGCGACGATGCGGATTTCGCCGATGCGGTCGCAGGCGGCGACTTCCTTCACCACGCGCTCGACCATCGGCACGCCGCGCACCGGCACGACGCATTTCTGGGCGACGCCGGCGCGTTCGGCGAGCGGATCGAGCACGCCCGAACGCTTGCCCGCCATGACGAGTGCAGTGACTTTCATGCCCACGCCTCTACCCGCAAACCCAATTCGCGCAAAGTCTTGTCATATCTGCCGTGCGTGCCCATCGGTGCGCGCATGCGGATCGTCTTCAGCAGGAAGGGCTTCGACAGTTCGGCGGGCGACGGGGCTTCGCCGATCGTCGACGGGCGCCCGCTCAGCCTGCCGATCCCGGCGGGCGCCGCATCGGACACGACCTACGGCGAGCTCGGGCTCGGCGAGCACGCCCGTGCGGCGAGCCGGGGACGCTACGGGCCGGAGGATGCCTGCCATCACGATCCGATGTTCCTCGCAGACGGCACCTGCCTGTTCGGCCAGTGCGGCGCGGCGCAGACGCATCTCGCCAATCGCGGCGTGGGGCGGGGCGACGTGTTCCTGTTCTTCGGCCTGTTCCGGGAAGAGGAGACCGGCGAGCCGCATCACCGCATCTTCGGCTTTCTCGAGGTAGAGGAGGTCGTCGCGCTCGCCGGGAAGCGCGCGCCGGCGGAAATCCGTGAACTCGGCCATCCGCATGCGCTCGCCATGCACGCGGCGAACGACGCGATCTATCGCGGGCCCGGCCGCATGGCGTCGCATGCGAGCGAGAGTCTGCGGCTGACGGTCCCGGGCGGACCGCCGAGCCTGTGGCGGCGGCCGGACTGGCTGCAGCACGGCGGCCTCACCTATCACGACCGGGCCGACCGCTGGCTGCCGGGCGCGCAGTTGCGCAGCGTGGCGCGCGGACAGGAATTCGTTGCCGATATCGGCACGCGCCGCGCACCGCGCGCATGGCTCGACACGGTCCTTACCGAGATCGGCAGCCCGGGAGCATAATCCAGAAATTATTCACGTTTCGGTCGAGATTTCGCCATCGGCCCGGGCTAGCGGAATTCGCGTATCGCGGTGCCCTTCGGGGCCCTTCGGGTATAGCCCTGTAGCAATCATTCCATGTGTCTACCCACCGCATGGACCGGCACCGCGGTACATTTTTATTTTGCGGTTTTTCTTTTCCGGCGGTGATGAGACTTGTCGCTGCTTGGCAAGCATCGGACCGCCTGGTGCCGCAAGGGCCGGACGGAGGTCCGGCCCGCACGCAACAGGGACTCGGGCTGGTGCCCCGCCCGGCGGTCCGATGCCCGTCAAGCAGCGACGGGGCCATCACCGCCGGAAAACTAAAGCGTCCTGATGATCGCCGAAAAGTCGAGGCCGCCGTGTTCTTCGGCGAAGGCGTCGTAGATTTCCTGCGCATGCCTGCCGAGCGGGGTGCTGGCGCCCGCGGTCTCCGCCGCTTCCATCGCCAGTTTGAGATCCTTGAGCATCAGCGCGGTGGCGAAACCGCCCTGGTAGTCGTTGTCGGACGGCGATTGCGGGCCGACGCCGGGGACTGGGCAATAGCTCGTCATCGACCAGTTCTGCCCCGAGCTGACCGAGGAGATATCGTAGAAGGTCTGCGCATCGAGCCCGAGCTTCTCGGCCATTTTGAACGCCTCGCTCGTGCCGATCATGTGGATCGCGAGCAGCATGTTGTTGCAGATCTTGGCCGCCTGTCCGTTGCCCGCATCGCCGGCATGGATCACCGCCTTGCCCATCGCCTGCAGGATCGGCTCGGCGCGTTGGAAGGCCTTGCCCGTGCCGCCGACCATGAAGGTCAGCGTGCCGCCGTTCGCCGCCGCGATCCCGCCCGAGACCGGCGCGTCGACCATGTCGTAACCCGCGCTCTCCGCCGCAGCGATCACCTCGCGTGCGGTGGCGACATCGATGGTCGAACAGTCGAGCAGCACCGCGCCGCCCGGCGCATGGCCGATCACGTCGTTCTCGTAGACCGCTTTCACGATCTTGCCGTTGGGCAGCATCGAGACCACCGCGTCGACGCCGGCGACCGCCTTCTTGGCCTCGTGGAACGTCTCGCAGCCATTGTCGCGCGCTGCCGAAAGCGCGGCTTCGGCGAGATCGAAGGCGTGCACGCTATGCCCCGCCTTGACGAGGTTTGCGGCCATCCCGCCGCCCATGTTGCCGAGGCCGATGAAGGCGATTTTCATATGTTGTCTCCGTCATCCCAGCGAAAGCTGGGATCTCTTTCGATTTGGTGCTCCGCTTGTGACACGAGACCCCAGCTTGCGCTGGGGTGACGCGAGGATCAACGCCCCTTCCATTTGCCCTCGCGCTTCTCGACGAAGGCGGCCATGCCTTCGGTCTTGTCCTCGCTGGCGGTGAGGATCTGGAAGATGCGGCGCTCCATGATCAGGCCCTGGTCGAGCGTGGTCTCGAACGCTGTATTGACCATTTCCTTGTTCGCGATCGCGGCCATCGGCGGCATCGCGGCGATCTGCGCGGCCGTCTTGAGCGCTTCGTCGAGCAGATCGTCATGCGGCACGACGCGCGCGACCAGGTTCGAGCGTTCGGCTTCGTCGGCGTCCATCATCCGCCCGGTGAGGCACATTTCCATCGCCTTCGACTTGCCGACCGCGCGGGTCAGCCGCTGGCTGCCGCCCATGCCGGGCGCGACGCCGAGCTTGATCTCGGGCTGGCCGAATTTCGCGTTCTCCGAGGCGATTATGAAATCGGCCATCATCGCCAGCTCGCACCCGCCGCCGAGCGCGAAGCCGCCCACCGCGGCGATCCACGGCTTGCGGGTCTTCTTCACGATCTCACTCGTCCACGGGGCGAAGAAATCGTCGAGGTAGAAATCGGCCGCGGCTTTCTCGCTCATTTCCTTGATGTCGGCGCCCGCGGCGAAGGCCTTGTCGCCCGAGCCGGTGAGGACGGCGCAGAGCTGGGCGGGATCGGCCTGATAGGCGGCGAAGGCGTCGATCAGCTCATCGAGCACCTGCGAGTTGAGCGCGTTGAGAGCCTTGGGGCGGTTGAGCGTGATCAGCGTGACCGAATCGCGCCGTTCGACGGTGATGGTTTCGTAGGTCATGTCTTCTCCTCAGTCCTCCCCATCGACTTGCGATGGGGAGGTGGCAGCCGCTGCAAGCGGCTGACGGAGGGGCAGGTGCGGCGCCATTCCCCTCCACCGTGCTGCGCACGGTCCCCCTCCCCATCGCAAGTCGATGGGGAGGATCATAGCGGCGTCCATTCCTCGCCCGCGGGCAGCGGTGCGAAGATGCTGTCGAGCAATTCCTCGCTCACCCCCTCGGGCGTCGGCGGGTCCCATTGCGGGTCGCCCGTCTTGTCGACGATCACCGCGCGCACGCCCTCGGCGAAATCGGGCCGCACGAGCACGCGGCTGGCGATGCGGTATTCCATCCGCATATTGTCGGCGAAATCCGTGAGCTGCGCGCTTTCGGCCAGCTGGCGCAGCGCGACCTTGCAGGTTTGCGGGCTCTTGGTGCCGAGCGTGTCGCGCTCCTTCGCCGCCCAGTCGGAATCGTCCGCCTCCAGCGAAGCGAGAATGTCCTCGTAAGTGTCCGAAGCGAAATGCTTGCGGATCAGATCGGCATTGTCCTCGATCCGCGCCTTGGGCGGGGTGCCGACCATTTCCGACAGCACGCCGGGAATGCGGCCCGGCTTCTCGACGATCCGCGCCTTGGCGTCGGCGAGCATTTCGCTCGGCAGGTAATGCGTCGCGATGCCCGCCCACAGGCACTCGGCCCCGTCGAGCCGCGCACCGGTCAGCGCGAGAAACTGGCCGATGCGTCCGCCGAGCCGCGACAGGTGCCAGCCGCCGCCGACATCGGGGAACAGGCCGATCCCGGTCTCGGGCATGGCGAAGCGCGTGTTCTCGGTCGCGACGCGATATTTGCACGGCAGCGCGATGCCGACTCCGCCGCCCATCGTGATGCCGTCCATGAACGCCACGATCGGCTTGGGATAGGTCATTATTTGGTGGTTGAGGCGGTATTCGTCGTGGAAGAACTTGCGCCCCGACACGCCGCCATCCTCGAGCGCGGACTTGCGCAGCAGGTTGATGTCGCCGCCGGCGCAGAAGCCGCGGCCCTCGGCATGGTCGAGGATCACCGCTTCGACGGCGTCGTCCTCCGCCCATTCGGCCAGCGCCGCGCTCATCGCGTGGCACATGTCGAGCGTCAGCGCATGCAGCGCCCTGGGCCGGTTGAGCGAGATATGCCCGACCGCGCCGTGGGTGTGGATATGGACTTGGTCGGTCATTAAATCCTCCCCCCCTGGGGGAGGTGCCCCGCAGGGGCGGGGGGGGGGGGCCCCCCCTCCGTCAGCGCTTCGCGCTGCCACCTCCCCCAGAGGGGGAGGATTTTCGTTCGCTCGTAAATCATTGCCGCAACAGGTCCCGTCCGACGATCATCCGCATCACCTGGTTGGTGCCTTCGAGGATCGAATGCACGCGCAGGTCGCGCCAGAAGCGTTCGATCGGGTATTCCTTGAGATAGCCATAGCCGCCGAACAGCTGCAGCGCGTCGTTGACGATCTTCGAGCCGCTGTCGGTCGCGAGCCGCTTGGCCATGGCGGAGAACCTGCTCTTGTCGGGCGCGTTGTCGGTGACCTTGGCCGCCGCGAGATAAAGCAGTGCGCGCGCCGCCTCCAGTTCGGTCGCCATGTCGGCGAGCATGAACTGGGTGTTCTGGAAATCGGCCACCGGCGTGTCGAACTGCTTGCGTTCCTTGGTGTATTTGACCGCCTCGTCGAGGCAGCGCTGCGCCCCGCCCAGCGAGCAGGCGCCGATATTGAGCCGCCCGCCGTCGAGCCCCATCATCGCGAAGCGGAATCCCTCGCCCTCGTCGCCGACTCGGTTCTCGACCGGCACGCGCGCATCCTCGAAGATCAGCTGCGCGGTGGGCGAGGCATTCCAGCCAAGTTTCTTCTCGGGCTTGCCGAAGCTCACGCCGGGCGTGTCCTTGTCGACCACCAGGCAGGTGATGCCCCTGGTCTTGTGCTCGCTCGTGCGGACCATGGTGACGTAGACGTCGTTGAAGCCGCTGCCCGAGATGAACTGCTTGGTGCCGTTGAGGACGTAATGATCGCCGTCCAGCCTGGCGCTGGTCTTGAGGCCGGCAGCATCGGAGCCGCTACCCGGCTCGGTCAGCGCGTAGCTGGCGATGTTCTCCAGAGTCACCAGCTGCGGCAGGTACTTCTCCTTCACCGCCTGCCCGCCGAAGCGGTCGATCATCCAGCTCGCCATGTTGTGGATCGAGATATAGGCGCTGGTGGCGGGGCAGCCATAAGCCATCGCCTCCATGATCAGCGCCGCCTCCAATCGCCCGAGCGCGATGCCGCCCGATTCCTCGGAGACGTAGATCGCGCCAAAGCCGAGTTCGCCGGTTTGCTGGATCACGTCGCGCGGGAAATGGTGCCGTTCGTCCCATTCGGCGGCGAAGGGGGTGATGTTGTCGGCGGTGAACCGCTGCGCCATCTCCTGGATGGCGAGCTGATCGTCGCTGAGCTGGAATTGTCCTGTCATGCGCCGCCCCCTAGCACCGCTTCCGCCTCGATTTCCACCAGCCATTCGGGGCGGCACAGCCACGCCACACCGGCCATCGTCGCGGCGGGTCGGGCCTCACCGAAGAAGCGCGCGTGGACCGCGCCGACCGCATCCTGGTCGGCCGGGTCGGTGAGCAACATGCGCGTGCGGACCACATCGGCGGCGCTGCCGCCGAGTTCCTCCAGCGCGCGCAGGATCAGCACGCAGCAGCGTTCGGCCTGCGCGGTCGCATCGCCCTGCGTGGAGGAGCCGTCGTCCTCGACCGGCCCGGTTCCGGCGACGACGATGCGATCGCCAACCCGCACCCCGCGCGCGAAGCCGAACTGCGCCTCGTAGGGCGAGCCGGTGAAGGCATGGCGGCGTTCGCCGGTCACGCCGTGCATCTTTTCAGCGGCATCGGTTCGAGTTGCTCCCCGGCATCGGCCGCGGCGGGGGTGAGCGTTTGCCCGTCCTCGCTCAGCGTGAACAGCCGCGCCATGGTCCAGCGCTCGCCTTCGCCCTCCATCGCGAGCGAGACGACGATCCGGTTGGGCCCGTCGACCTCCACCCGCGTCACCTCGCCGTGCGATTCGTAGAAGCCGATCGTGCGCGGCCCGATTTCAACGCGCAGGTCGGAAGCGGGGTCGCAACTGCCCTTCACGTAATCCCACACGCCGAGGAAGGCTTCCGGGATCGCATCCACCGTTTCGGGCAGCGGCTGTGCGCCGTCGCCGATCCCGCCATCGGGCTCGACCGGCATGGCGGTTTCGCCCGCACCGGGTGCATCGGCGGCGTCCGCGCCGTCCTCGGGCGACTGCTGGCACGCGGCCAGCGCCAGCGCGGCAAAAGCGACGACACATATCGGGCGGACGGTCATTCCGGGTCTCCTTCGGGATCGAGATGCAAGACGCGCTCGCGGAACAGGCGCGCATAGATGCGGGGGTCGTTCCGCTCGTACCAGCGCGGGGCGGGCAGACCTCGTTCCCAGGCGATCGCTTCGGTCAGCGTGCCCTGCGCCGACGGGGTGTCGGGACGCAGGCGCGCGATCGGGTCGGCATAGGCCTCGTCGGCGGTGATGATCGTCCAGCCGTCCGCACGTAGCGCTTCGACGAGGTCGGCGATCCACAGCGCGGCAAGGTCGGTTTCGTGGAGCAGCATGACCTGCGCCGGGGCGCGGCCGAGCGCCTTGCGCGCGAGCGCATCGTTGAAATCGGCTGCTTCGACGTGGCTCTCGACGTAGAGATCGCGCAGGCCCTCCATGTCTATTTCGTGTCCGGCGGCGCGGGCATCGATCGCCGCCTGTTCGAGCCACCAGTCCGAGGCATCGACGGTGACGTAGCCGTTCGAGAGCCCGCGCGCGTCGAGCCCCGCGCGAACCGCGTCGCGCTTGACCTTGTCGGCCTGTCCCTCGTCCAGATAGGGGAAGCGGAACCACGGCCGGTTGCCTTCGCGCCCGCCAAGCCACGCCGCCGCGGCATCGATATCGGCGAGATAGGCATCGGCATCGGTGACGTTGAGATGCGGGTGCGTGTTCGAATGGTTGGCGATCACGTGCCCCGCCGCAACATAGTCATCGATCCGCGCCACCGCGCCGGGGCGCTCGGCGATATGGCCGGGATTGAGGAAGAAGACGGCCTGCTCGACCCCGGCGCGCTCGAGCCCGGCGATCAGCCGCTGGGTGCGCTCGTCCTCGGACAGGAACGCCCCGGGCGCACGGGGGATGTCGTCGAATGTAAGCGCGATCTGCTTGCTGCTGTCTGCGGCGGGCAGCAACGCGGGCGAAGGAGGGGCGGCGCAGGCCGCCAGCAACAGCAACCACAGGCCGAGGATAATCCGCCGCACCGCTTCAGCCGCCCGGGCAGCGTCGATAGAAGGTAACCGACAAATGCCCCTCGGCGTCCTCGCTTTCCAAGGTCAGCACACCGTTCTGTTCGAGCGCCATTCGCTTGCGTGCCAGCGTCGGCTCACCGGTGGCGTATGTGGTATCGAAGGTCGCATCGATCATCGTATCGCCGCGTTCATGGATTTCCTCGAGCCTGCCACCCGACTCGAACCGGGTAAACATGTCCGGATAAACCGACAGAACCTTGCCGAAATTGCGCATCGTCTTCAGCGTCTGGAGGCAGTCCTCGCCCGTCGGGGCGCGGCCCAGATCGTCCTCGCGCCACTCTCCCCGGATGGCTTCGGGAATGCCTGCCGCCGGGTCGTGCGAACGTGGCGTGGCGGACGGCTCGAAGCGCGGGCCGGGATCGGTCCGCTCACCGGCCGCCACGGTCGTATCCTGCGTGCTCGATCCGGAGGCGCAGGCCGCGCCGAACAATGCCAGTGCCGAAACGACTATCCCGAACGAACCTGTCATACGCCTCTGCCTCCAGCACGTCCCTTGCCGGACCTCACCCCATGGTCGGGATGACGAACGCGTTGCTCCCGTCACCGCCGCCGTCGGGCCAGCGCTGGGTGACCTTCTTGGTCTTGGTCCAGAAGCGCAGACCCTCCTGCCCGTACTGGTCGATATCGCCGAAGCCCGAGCGTTTCCAGCCGCCGAAGCTGTGATAGCTGACCGGCACCGGGATCGGCACGTTGACCCCGACCATGCCGACATTGACGCGGCTGGCGAATTCGCGCGCGGCGTGGCCGTTGCGGGTGAAGATCGCGACGCCGTTGCCGTATTGGTGTTCGCTCGGAAGACGCACCGCCTCCTCGAAATCCGTCGCCCGCACGATCTGCAGGACGGGGCCGAAGATTTCCTCCTGATAGGATTTCATCTGCGGCTTGACCCGGTCGATCAGCGTCGGGCCGACGAAGAAGCCGTCCTCGTGCCCCTGCAGGCTGAAGCCGCGCCCGTCGACGACGATCTCGGCGCCTTCCTGTTCGGCGGTGTCGATCCAGCGTTCGATGCTTGCCTTGTGCTCGGGGGTGACGACCGGGCCGTAATGCGCATCGGGATCGTTCGAGACGCCGACGCGCAGCGCGTTGATCGCGGGGACCAGCTTCTCGCGCAGCCTGTCGGCGGTGTCCTCGCCCACCGGCACCACCACCGGCAGCGCCATGCAGCGCTCGCCGGCACTGCCGAAGGCCGCGCCCGACAGGTCGTTCACGACCTGGTCGAGATCGGCGTCGGGCATCACGATGCCGTGGTTCTTGGCCCCGCCGAAGGCCTGGACGCGCTTGCCGTTGGCGGTGCCGCGCGAATAGATATACTGCGCGATGTCGGACGATCCGACGAAGCTGATCGCGGCGATGTCGTCATGGTCGAGGATCGCGTCGACCATCTCCTTGTCGCCGTGCACCACCTGCAGCAGCCCTTCTGGCGCGCCGGCTTCGACGAACAGTTCGGCGAGCCGCACCGGCACGCTCGGATCGCGCTCGGAGGGCTTGAGGATGAAGGCATTGCCCGCCGCGATCGCCATGCCGAACATCCACATCGGGATCATCGCCGGGAAGTTGAACGGAGTGATCCCGGCGCCGATGCCCAATGGCTGGCGCATCGAATAGACGTCGATGCCCGGGCCCGCGCCCTGCGTGTATTCGCCCTTCATCGCCTGCGGGATGCTGCAGGCGTATTCGATCACTTCGAGCCCGCGCTGGACGTCGCCCTTGGCGTCGTCGACGACCTTGCCGTGCTCGGAGGACAGCAGTTCGGCGAGCTCCTGCATGTTGTCTTCGAGCAGCTGCTTGAAACGGAACATCACCCGCGCGCGGCGTTGCGGATTGGTCGCGGCCCATTCGGGCTGGACCTGTTTCGCGGTCGCGACCGCCTTGTCGAGCAGCGCGGCATCGCCCAGCGCGACCTCGGCCTGGACCTCGCCGGTCGACGGGTTCCAGATCTTGTGGGACCGGCCGGAGCCGCCCCCGGCTCCGCCGACGATGAAATGATCGACCTGGCGCATTGCGCATCTCCTGCAAAGTCGTGTGTCAGATTGTTGCGCGCTCCGTAGCGCGCTTACCTGTTCAATGCGACTCCGCAATCGGCGTTCCGCCTCAGCCGACCCCGGCCATCATCTGCGCGCACAGGATCGCACCGTAGGTTCCCAGCGCGTAGCCGAGCACCGCCAGCAGCACGCCGACCGGGGCCAGCGCCGGGTGGAACGCCGCCGCGACCACCGGCGCCGAGGCCGCACCGCCGACATTGGCCTTGCTGCCCACCGCGACGAAGAAGAACGGCGCCTTTATGATCTTGGCCACGACAAGCAGCAGCACGATGTGGAACAGCATCCAGATCGCGCCGATCGCCATGAAGGCGGGGGCGTCCATGATCTTGGTGACGTCCATCCGCGTGCCGATCACCGCGACCAGCAGGAAGATGAACAGCGTCCCGAACTTGCTCGCACCGACACCCTCGAGATTGCGCGCCCGAGTGAAGCTGGCGGCGAGCCCGGCGGTGGTCGCAATCACCACCACCCAGAAGAAGCTGCTCGCCAATGTCGCTTCCTCGCCCTGCAGGTCGGAAAAGAACGCCGCCAGCAATCCGCCCAGCAGATGGCTCGCACCGACCACCGCGAAGGCGAAGCCGAACAGCAGGATGTAGTCGTTGGCGCTGGCGACGCGCTCCACCTTCTCGGTGTAATCGGCCATGGTGTCGCGCAGCCGGTCGATCGCCGAACTGTCGGCGCCGAGCCAGCCGTCGACGCGTTTGCTGGCGCCGGCGCCGTAGAGGAGGAAGATCATCCAGATCTCGGCGACGATGATGTCGACCGCGAGCAGCGCGGCGAAGCCTTCGAGCGGATAGCCGTAGACTTCGAGCATCGCGGTCTGGTTCGCGCCGCCCCCGATCCAGCTGCCCGCCAGCGTCGCCAGCCCGCGCCACGCGGCGGTGTCGCCGCTGCCGATTACGGTGGGGTCGAACTGCGCGACGATCCACAGCGCCAGCGGTCCGCCGAGAATGATCCCGACGGTGGCGGTCAGGAACATGATAATCGCCTTGTTGCCGAGGCCGAGAATGCCCTTGAGGTCGATCGACAGCGTCATCAGGAACAGCGCAGCGGGGAGGAAATAGTCCTTGGCGATCGGCCACAGCTGGCTCTCGCTCGCATCGACCAGCCCGGTGGTGACGAACAGCGAGGGGACCAGGTAGCAGACGAGGATGATCGGCACGAAGACGTAGAACTTCTTCCAGCCCGGCCGGTCGCGCGTGACGAAGACCAGCGCCAGCAGGGCGGCCAGCAGGCCGAGAATGATGCGATCGTCGGTAATCATGGGCCGGTTTCTCTCCGCGAACTTCGTTGGAGTGACGCGATAGCCGTGCCGCGACGGAAAAACCATGTTGACGCCGCGCGATCCCCGGTGCAATCGCCGCGCCCCGCCGATGGCGGCGGCCCGTGCGGGTGTAGCTCAATGGTAGAGCAGCAGCTTCCCAAGCTGGCGGTATTGGCGGAGTTCAGCGCCTACAGTTGTAAAATTTGCACGCTCGCACCATAAGCAAATCAAGTGCTTGGCGGATCGCTGTAAAACGTCAGCACGATCATCGTGAGTGTGAACCGGCTATGGCACGTCCCAGACGATTGGTAGGTGGCGGATCGATAGAGGGGCCGGATAAACAGTCGTGTCCGTTCCGGGCTTCACCCGGAAGCTAGGGATCCGCTTGAACCATTCATCCAGCAATATGCGCAATTCGCGCCGTGCGAGCGGGGCCCCCATGCACAAATGGATTCCGGAAATGAATGTCAAATGGCGGTTCGGATTGCGCGCCGGATCGAAACTGCGCGGATTGTCGAACCGGCCGGGTTCGAAATTTGCGGTCACGTTCATGCCCATAACCGTCTCGCCGCGCTTGATCTGCACACCGTGCCATTCGAAGTCTTTCGTCGCCTTGCGGCCGATCGAGAACAGCGGCTGGGTGCGCAGGAATTCCTCCACCGCGCTTTGATACAATTCCGGGTGTCCGCGCAGCCGGTCCTGAATTTCGGGTTGCAGCGCCATCCGGCGGAACATGTGGCTGATCGTCGCCGCGACGGTGTTGAGGCCTGCGATCCACAAGAACCACACCATGCCGATTTTCTCGTCGGCGGTCAGTGGCGCACCATCGATTTCCCCGGTGGCGATCGCGGAAATGAGCGAGTCGTCGGGTTCGGATTCCTTTTCCGCAATGGCGTCGCGGAGATAGGTTAGGATTTCGCGCATCGCGGCGACGGTGCTCTCCACCGTCCCGCCGTGGATCAATTGCTTGCCCCACTCGAGGAACCGGTCGAGCATGGCGATGGGGAGACCCATCATCGTGAGAAAGACGCGTACGGGGAACACGCGTGCGAAGTCCCAGGCGACATCGACTTCACCCTTGCCGGCAAACTCGTCGATTATGCTGCCGACCATCGCGCGGATTTCGACTTCCATCCGGTTCAGGCGAGACGGCGCGAAGAACGGCATTAGGAACATGCGGTATTTGCGATGGTCGGGGAGGTCTATCGCAGCGGGAATGTTGTGGAAGGTCTCGCCGATCAGCCGTTGGAACTCGCCACGGCCCTCGGTCGAGAAATGTTCGTTGTCGGTATAAAGACGGTCGATGTCCTCGTAGCGGGTGACGATCCAGCCGCCGGCATCGATGCCGCCGACCCCCTCCACCGATCTGCGCGGCGCGTCGGGATCGGTGATGTGGTACATCAGCCGCGGCACATCTGCACCGCCGAGCCAGCCGAATGGTTCATAGGGATCGATCTCGTCGTTCGGCACGCCGCCCAGGGCGAACGTCAGATCGACCAGCCGGTCCTTCGGAACGTGAGACGGTGCGGGGCGGTCCACCCGAATGGCATCGAAGGTGCGGGGGAATTCGGCCACGGCCCCGCTCCGCTCAGGCGGCGACCGGACTGACGACGCGTCCCGGATAGCGTCCGGTGAAATCGCCGTGATCGAATGTCGGTTCGCCATTGACCAGCGTCAGGACCATCGGGGCGGCCTCGCGGCTCCAGCGGTAGGTCAGGCCGCCTTCGCCATCGGGCACGTCCCACGCCTTCTTTTCCGGACGCCGCTCGATCCCGGCGAGATCGAACACCACGATATCGGCCGCCTTGCCCACCGCCAGCACGCCGCGATCGTGGAGATCAAAATGGCCGGCGACCTTGCCGGTCATAATATGTACCGCTTCCTCGATCGACAGCTGCCCGCGCTCGCGCACAAAGTCGGTCAGCAGCGCGACATTGTCGCCGATACCGCAGAACATCTGCCCATGTGCGCCGGCGTCGGTCGCATTGCCGACGGTCTTCGGGTCGTGCAGCAGGTGGTCAATGGTTTCCTCGTGGCGGGGCAGCGGCGCGAGGCGCAGGATCGAGCCGGGGCCATTGTCGAGAACCCACTCAGCAAGCGCATCGGACGGTTCCGTGAGGCCGGTCTCCTCCATGTACTCGCGCAGAGTGACGCCGATCGGCCCGGCGCCCGTCTCGCTTTCGAGCAGATCGATCTTGTTCGGATTCTTGATCGGCGACTGGTCTAGCGTTTCGTTCCAGCTTTCCCGGGCCCGCTGGCGCCAGGCCGGGTCTTCGAGCAGCGCGAACTTGGCGTCTTTCCCTTCCGCCTCGATCACCTCGGCCCAGGCGTAGTTCCGCGATTGGGCGAAGATCAGCGTGCTGTTGAAATTGAGCGTCAGCGTCACTGTGTTGTTGCTGTAGCCGGGCCATACGTCGAGCCCGGCCTCGCGCATCTTCTCCAGCGTTTCGTGCGCGCCGGGCAGCCTTGGCGCGGCGTATGCGCCGGTCGGTAAGGCGTTGAAGACCTGCAGGCGGATATCCTTGCCTCCGGCGGCCTCGATGATCGTTTCGAGTGTGTGCGGCGCATCGTTGCGGGCGATGGTATCGACGATCAACTGGACGGTCGCGCCCTCATGCCGTTCGACCACCTCGAACAATGCGGCCCATTCGCGCACGTCGGCATTGCGCGGCGGGATCGGGCGGTCGTGCGCGTCGAAATCGAGCAGGTTTGAGGACAGGCCCAGCGCACCCGCTGCGAGGCCATCCTCCAGCATCACGCACATCTCGGCGATCTCTTCATCGTTGGCGGCACGCGTCCAGGCGTCTTTGCCCATCACCGTCAGCCGCATCGTGACATGGCCGACAAAGCACGCCCAGTTGACCGGTATCTTGATCCGTTGCTCGAACGATTTGCGGTATTCGCTCCACGACGACCAGTCCCACGGCAGCTCGCTGAGGAAGGGCTTTTGCGGAATGTCCTCGATGAAGGAGAATACCTTCACCACTTCCTTTATCGTTTCAGGATCGCCGGAAATCGGGGCTACCGTGAAGCCGCAATTGCCGTTGATCGAAGTGGTGACGCCGTAACCGGGCATCGGTTCGAGCGAGGGCAACCACCAAGCGATGGCATCGAAATGGTTGTGGCTTTCGATGAAACCCGGGGTGACCAGGCACCCATCGGCATCGACAACGCGCTCACGGCCTTCGCGTTTGAGATTTTCTCCGATCGCAACTATCTTGCCGTCGGTCACCCGGATATCGGATGGATAGACGGGGGCTCCGGTGCCGTCGACGATGGTACCGCCCTTGATCAGGATGCTGTTGGACATGGCTCTTTCCTCTCAGGACGGTTCCGCGTGCTCCTGCGGGCCAAGATCGTCGAGCTCGCACCCATCGGGATAGACGGTCTTGATCAGCGCCTCGAACTGGTCGGGAGCGTTGTCGGGAATAGGATCACGTCGCGCCATGTGCTTGAGGCCCAGATGGCCGATCGCCCGGTCGATGCGCGACGGCGGTTCCACGCCGCCGGCGCGCAAGATACGCTCATTGGGCAGCACCGTGTCCAGCACGGCCAGGTGGACATCGCCGGTATCTGCCAGATCTGCGACAGCCGCTTCGCCCTTGCCGCGGTCGCGGCTGCCCAACCATACTGTCATCCCCCGCAATGCAAGGGCGCGCACGACCTCGAAGCCGATGCCGGAATTGCCTCCGGTGACAAGAGCGACCTTGCCCATAGGGGACTACGCCGCTGCGGGCTTGGGTTTGGTGGAGCTGGCGTAGAACTGCTCGTAATAGATGCGGTTGCGCCCGAACGGCCCATCTCCGGCACACACAAGCGGCGGATCGACGCGCTTGTGCCGGTCTAGGATCACTTTGTCCTGGTCGAACTGGCGGGTGATGTCCTTGACGATGGCGCGGGTCAGGCCCGCGGTCGGGCCGTCGACATTGGCCTTGGGCTGGGTGAAGGCCATCCGGTTGTGCGTCACGTCGCGCTCGACCGGGCAGGTGCCTGTCATCATGACCGTGTCGGTAATGCCGGAAAAGCGGACGTATCCCTGGCCCGGGCCATAGCTAATGGATTCGATCTTGCCGTCGATCTCGCCGCGCGGGGTGTGCATCTTGAGATAGGATGTGATCGTGCGCTTTATGCCGTCGAACTCGAACTCGTATTCGGGCACGGTCTTGGCGCCATGGACGTACTTGAAGTGGCTCACGTCCACCGCGTTGTCGGCGATGTTCTCCATCGCCGTGCCGACATGCCATTCATAGGTGCGGAAATCGGTCCAGCCATCGTCGGTCGCTTCGGAAAACTCTATCGGTTCCCATTGCGGCTCGGCCTTGTCGGGGTGGTGCCACACCATGACCATGCCGTTGACCTCGCGCACCGGCCAGCTGGGAATGCAGTTGTCGCGCTTGGCCTTGGGCGGAATCACCTTCGAATAGGGAATCTCCTCGCAAGCGCCCTTCTCGTTCCAGCGCCAGGCGTGGAACGGGCATTCGAGCAGATTGCCATACACCTTGCCGCCAACGGCAAGATTGGCACCGTAATGCGCGCAATAGGCGTCGATGACGCGCGCCTGCCCATCCTCGCCGCGCCATACCGCAAGGTCTTGGGCGAAATACCGGACGGGCTTCACCTGCCCCACTCCCACCTCGTGCGAATAGGCGATGCAATACCAGCCCATCATGAACTCGGTCTGCATGTTGCGCTCGTCGGGTCCAGGCCGGTCACCATCGACGGCCAAGCGCCATGCCAGCAATCCATCTCCCGAAAGATCGCCGAGATAGGCGTCAGTGGCGGTTTTCTCCGGCTTTGCCGACGCCTGCGACTGCGACGTGGAGTCCTTGATTTCGGCCATGTTCGATCGAGCCTCGCCCCTCTTTCCGCGTTGCGGCATTGATATACCTTAATACTATCCCCACCGGTTTTCATTGGCAACAAAATTCCGAACCGCTCTCCGTCGAAAGTCGGGCGGATTTGCCCGATCGGGCACCGGAAAACTGAGCCGCTAGCGCGGCCGGACGAGAAGTCTATCCGCTCGCCCTGATTGCCCGTGTCATGGGTGTTGACTTAAATTGAGTGATATGAATTAATCGCCACCAGCGAACGATGTCGGGTGAGAGGCTAGGATCGATGCAGGAGCTGAGCATCGCGGGTGGCACGGCGGTCGTCACCGGCGCGGCAAGCGGGATCGGGCGCGCGCTGGCGATCGGCCTGGCGCAGCGAGGCGCGGACCTGGTGCTGGCGGATATCGACGAGCAGGGTCTCGCCGAAACCAATCAGCTGGTTTCGTCCGCCGGAGCGCGTGCTTTGGCGTGCCGGCTCGATGCCGGTTCCATCGACGACAACGAAGCGCTTGCCGAAACCGCATTCGCGTGGGTCGAAAAGCCAGTCACGTTGGTTTTCGCCAATGCCGGGATTCACGGACTGACCGGCGCACTCGACCCCGATCTGGGTGTTTGGCAACGCGCCATCGATGTAAACCTGCTGGGACCGCTGTTCGCGTCGAAGGCGTTCGTGGGTCGCATGGCCGAGCAGGAAACCCCATCGCAATTCGTGATTACCGCTTCGCAGGCATCGGTGATAGCCGCTCCGGGAATGTCGCCTTATGTCGCCACCAAGCACGCGGTCTGGGGCCTTGCCGATTGCCTGCGGATCGAGCTGAAGCAGGCGAACAGCCGGGTGGGTGTCTCGATCATTGCCCCCGGGCGTACCGAATCGGGCATCACGCAGGGGCAGCTCGAACGCGTTCGCGCCGCGCAGGGAGACGAAGCGGCGACGGCGTATGCTGCGCAGCTGGTCACCGCCGACAAGGTAGCCGAGGTGATCCTGCGCGAAGTGGTGAAGCGGCCGTTCTGGATCGTCCCCGCCGATCTCGATACGCGCGAGATGGTGCGTCCCCGGTTCGAGGAATTTGCGGCCGCCGTCCCCGTCGGCCTGATCGAGGCCTGAGCCATGGATGGACCGCAAGCCGAGAGACCGGCGGGTGCCGACGACCGCGTCCTCGTCACCGGGGCCAGCGGCTTTGTAGGTAGCCACGTCACCCGAATGCTTGTCCAACGCGGCCGCAAGGTCCGGGTGCTTCTGCGTCCGACCAGCAATCGCGCTGCTTTGGAAGGTCTCGATGTAGAGATCGTGACGGGCGATGCGCTCGACCCGGCCTCCCTGCGTGGCGCGATGCAGGGATGCCTGACGGTCTTTCACAGTGTCGTGGATGCGCGCGTCTGGCTCGACGATCCCACGCCGATGCGGCGCAACAATATCGACGGGCTGCGCAACGCGATGGACGCCGCGCTTGCTTGCGGAGTCGAACGTTTCGTATTCACCAGCACCATGGGCACGCTCGGGTTAAATCCCGATGGCCCGGTGACCGAGGACATTCCCTTCAACTGGCGCGACAAGGCGCCGCCCTACATTCTCGCGCGGCGCGAGGCCGAGGATCTGTTCATGGCCTATTGCCGCGACGAGGGCCTACCCGGGGTGGCGCTCTGCGTCGCCAACACCTACGGCCCCCAGGATTACCAGCCGACGCCGCATAACGGGATGCTGTGGCAGGTCGCCAGCGGCCAGCGCACGACGATGCTCGATGCCGCGCAACCGACGGTCGATATTCGCGACGTGGCCGAGGCGGCGCTGCTGGCGGAAGAGAAAGGCCGTGTCGGTGAACGCTATATCATCGCCAACGAATTCGTGACGTCGCAGGAATTTTACGGCCTCGCCACCGCGCGCTGCGACAATCCGGCGCCGAAGCTCGTCTCCTATCGCTTCGCCTATGCGATGGCATGGCTGATGTACCGCGTCGCGCGGCTGCGCGGGGTGAAGGACACGATGATGCGACCCGAGGCGGTCTATCTCGCCAATGTGTTCCGCGAAATGGATCACGGCAAGGCGAGCCGCGAACTCGGCTGGAACCCGCGCCCCATCGCCAAAACGGTCAACGACGCCGTCGACTGGTTTGCCGCCCGCGAACGGCAGCGAGGAGCGGACTGAGCACAGCCTCCGGGAAGGACAGCCCATGAACGACTACCAGAAGATCGCGAACCTGATCTCGCACTATTCACGTATCTACGATGATGGCGATTTCGAAGGCTATGCGCGGCTGTTCGAACACGGCGAGATCACCGGCCCGGTCGGCGACTTCAGGACGATCGAGGAGATCGCCGACTATCACCGCAGCAGCATCGTGGTGGGCGAGGACGGCAGACCCAACATGATCCATGCAATTTCGAACTTGATCATCGAGGTCGAAGAAGGTGCCGATACCGCAAGCGCCGAGTGCGTTGTCACAGTGCTGACTGCCGCCGAAAACGTGCCGCTGCAGATCGGTTTCGTGGGCTACTACATTGACACCTTCCACAAGATCGACGGCAAGTGGTGGTTCAAGACCCGGCATTGCGAACCGCGTTTCTACGGCGACATGCGCGCCATGTCGAAGCAGGCGGCTGCGGCGGCAGAGGCAGGCTGAGCGGGAGGCTTCGATGAGCGTTTTCGACTATGTCACTGTGCGCCAGCTCGCCACCGGACTGAAGTTTCCCGAGGGCCCGGTCGCGTGGGACGACGGTTCGATCACCGTGGTCGAAATCGAAGGCGGCTCGGTGGCGCAGATCCGGCCGTCGGGCGAAATCCGCCGCTTCGATTGCGGCGGCGGACCGAACGGATCGGCTGTCGGCCCCGACGGGTTGCTGTATGTTTGCAACGATGGCGGGCTGGTGTTCCGCACGATCGAGGACGGCGCGCGCGAGCCCTATGGCGCCGTGGAAGGTTACACCGGGGGGGCGCTGCAGCGGGTCGATCCGGAAAGCGGCGAGGTCGAGACGCTGTTCACGCAAAGCGGCGGCGAACCGCTCGGCGTACTGAACGATATCGTGTTCGATACCGGCGGCGGCGCCTATGTCGTCGATACTACGGGCAACCGCCTACACTACATGCATCCGGGCATGGGTGAGATCGCAATCGTCGCCACCGACGTCACGCACCCCAATGGCGGGGCCCTGTCGGCGGATGGCAAGACGCTTTACATTTCCGAAACCTACAACGCGCGGCTGGTGGCGTTCGAGGTCCTGTCTTCCGGCGAACTCGGTGCGCCGCAGGAAATCTTCAGATCGACCGGCGGATACCGCTTCGACGGGCTGGCGGTCGACGGCGCGGGGCATTTGTGCGTCGCCAATATGGAGCGCTCGGAGATCTGCGTGTTCGATCCGTCGGGCGAGCAGGTGGCTGCTTTTCAAACGCCGAGGCACGATCCCTACGTAACAAACATCTGCTTTGGCGGCCCTGAGGGCAGCACCGCATTCATCACGTCCGCCGGGCACGGAATTCTCTATTCGGTAGAATGGCCGTGGCCCGGATTACGCCTGAATTTCGCGGCATGACGGCAGCGATTGCGCAGCAGCCGGAGAGCTCGGAGGCCACGGTCCGACGCGTGCTGGGGGTGTGGGCTGATCGCGAAATGGGCGGTCAAATCACCCGCCTGGAACGGCAGGGACGCTGGCGACCGGCTTGGTTCGGCACGGTGCGGACTGGTGATGGCGAGGAAGACATTTACGTGCGGGGAGGCCGCACGACGACGGGCACGGCGAGCTTTACCCTTGAACGTGAATACCGGGTGTTGCAGCTGCTGGAAGAGGGCGGCATTAAGGTGGCGCATGTCCATGGCTATGTCCCGGAACTACCCGCCATCGTGATGGAGCAGGTGCGCGGCGTGCACGATCTTCGCAATGCCGCCAGTGAGACAGACCGCGAGGCCGTTCGGTGGCAGCTTGCGAGCGAAATGGCGAGGATGCACGCTCTCGATATCGAGCCTTTCGTCGAAGCCGGCCTGTCCCGCCCCGAAAGTCCCGTTGCGGCGACGATGGCCTATTACCAGCGCGCCGCAGGCGATGCCGGGCCCGACATATTGCACGCCAATCCCCGTCTCGCTTTTCTGCGCAAATGGGTCGAAAGCAATATTCCGGAACAGGGCAACGGACCGCATTTCACCGCATGCGATGCGGGCCAGTTCATGTTCGACGGCGACAAGCTGACGGCGATGATGGACTTCGAACTCGCCATGCTTGGCGACCCGATGCAGGATATCGCTTTCCTGCGCCGGCGCACGACCTACGAGCCGTTGGGAGATATCCCCTCGTTCTTGGATATGTATGAGAAAGCTTCGGGCAAGCCGCTCGATCGCGACCTGGTGCGCTTCCATACGGTCGCGAGCGCGACGGCGGCGGTGATGGGATCGACCACGATCCTGCATGCCTTTCTCGCCGCGCCGACCGAGGACGGCAACCTCGTGGAGACGCTGAATTGGGTCAACAATTCCACCAAGCAGGCGTTCGAGGGGATCGCGGAAATCGCCGGTTTTGCGATCCCGCACATCAGCCTGCCCGAACCCCGTACCTCACTTGCCGGGCAGGCGGTGACGGCGGCACGCGCGACGGCCGAAGGGCTTGGCGCGGGCGGCGACTTCGATGCCTATCGCAAGCACTCGCTGCTCGCCAATCTCGCATACCAGGACCGATTGGCGCAGTTCGGGCGGCAGTTCGAAAACGACTATCTGACCGAGGCCGGGCGGCTGCTGGGGCGGCGTCCGGGCGATGCAACTGAGGCCGATGCTCTGCTTGCGGACTATGTCACTTCTGCTCCTGCCGGCGAGGAGGGCCTGTTCGAAGTTCTCTGCGCCGAGACGTTGCGCCGTTGCCTGCTGCTCGCAATCCCCGGGTCGACCTATCTGCACGGACTGACCCAACCGATGCAACCGCTCGAATAGGGAAAGAGTAATGTCCCAACCAGCCATCGACGTTTCCGATTGCGCCATCGTCTGCTTCGAGATGCAACGCGGCGTGGTGGGCGACCTTGCTTCCATGCCGGTGATCAAGGATGCCATCGACGAGAGCGGCGTCATCGGGGAAATTTCCCGGCTGATGCAGCCATGCCGCGACGCGGGAATACCCGTGCTGCATATGACCGCCGCCCGTCGTGCGGACGGGCGCGGGGGCTATGCCAACATGCCCTACATCACCCAGCATCTCGCCAGGACGAAGGACAGCCCGGCCGCCAACAGCCTGGTGCTGGGCAATCCGGGTGTTGATGTGGTGCCGGAACTGAGCGCGCCCGATGATATCGTGCTGGTTCGGCTGCACGGCGTCTCCGGTTTCCATGATACCGGCCTCGACACGATGTTGCGCAGCCTTGGTAAGCGAACGATTATCCTCGTCGGGTCGTCGGTCAATCGCGGGATCGCGGGAACCGCTATCGAAGGTATCAACCACGGTTACACCATCGTCATCCCGCGCGAGGCAGTGTGCGGCTATCCGCTCGACTACCGGGATCAGATGCTAGAGCACAGCCTCAAGGCAATCGCCCACATTCCTTCGGTCGATGAGGTCTTGGCCCTTCTGGGAGAGTCCGCATGACGTCCTCGCCGCCCGCGCTGTCAGCCGATATCGATGTCGAGCCGCTGTTCGAACCGCTGCGGACGGAGAAAATCACGCTGCCCAATCGGTTTGCGATGGCGCCGATGACGCGGAAGATGGCGCCAGGCGGCATTTTGCCGGAGGGCGCGCCCGCTTATTATCGCCGCCGAGCCGAGGGGGGATTGGGGCTTATCATTACCGAGGGCGCGGTGCCCCCGCATCCGGTCGGCCATCACAGCGAGGACGTTCCGGACTTTCCCGGCGCGGGCGAGGAGCGGTGGGCCGAGGTCGCCCGCGAAGTGCATGCGGCGGGTAGCAAGGTGTTCGTCCAGCTCTGGCATGCCGGCCTCAAGCGCGACGCATCCGACACCGCCAATCCGACCGAACCGTCGATCGGCCCGAGCGGCGTCTATCCCAACGACTTTCCGCTGAAGCGGGCAATGACCGACAGCGACATTGCCGACGTCATTGCCGCATTCGCTAGCGCGGCGGCCACCGCGCAGCGCATCGGCTTCGACGGCGTCAATCTGCACGGCGCGCATGGCTATATCATGGACCAGTTCTTTTGGAGCCGTACCAATCGGCGCGATGATGGCTACAACGGTGACATCTCGACGCGCACCCGTTTCGCTCGGGAGGTGATCGGGGGCATTCGCGAAGCCGTTGGTCCGGACTTCCCGATCATGTTCCGCTTCTCGCAGCACAAGAACCCCTATTACGAGGTCAGGCTGGTCGAAAATCCGCGCGAGTTGGCGCAGCTGCTGGAACCGCTGGCCGATGCCGGCGTGGACTTTTTCGATCCGTCGCTGCGACGCTTCTGGCTGCCCGAGTTCGAAGGCAGCGACCTCAACATGTCGGGCTGGATCAAGAAGATCACCGGCAAGCCGACGATGACCATTGGCTCTGTGGGATTGGAAAATCCGATGAGCGGGGCAAAGATGTCGGAAGTCAAGGACACCGAAGTGTCGCTCGTCAATCTCGGCAGCCTGCTGGCCATGTTCAGGCGCGGTGAATTCGATCTGGTCGGACTGGCACGTTCGGTCCTAACGAATCCCGGCTGGCCGAAACTGGTGCGCGAAGGGCGCTTCGACGAAATTTATCCCTACAACCAGACCGTGGTCATGGAGCGGCTGGAATGTGCGCATGAGAACGCGCCGTATTAAGCCGCCCTTTTCGCCCGCGCGTCTTCCATGATCATTTCGGCTGCGCGATAGGCGAGCATCATGGTCGGCGCGTTGGTCGCAGATACGGGCACAACCGGAATGGCCGAGGCGTCCGCGATCCGCACGTTCTGGAAGCCCTTGAGACGCAGCCGGATATCGACCGGGCACTCGTGGCCTTCGCCCATCGAGCAGGTGCCGACGAAGTGGTAGTTGGTCATCGTGCCGTTGCGAATGAAATCGGCGACCGATTCGCGATCTTCGGGATCGAAGCGGCTGATCCGGAAGGCACCCCATTCGGCGAGGCTCGGTTGCTTGCTGATGGCGATATTGCGCAGGACCGCATTGATCATCGTCTCCATGTCCTCGGGGGCGGAATAATAGGCGGGATCGACCGCAGCCGACTTGGCCGGATCTTTCGATGCCAGTGTGACGGTACCGCGCGAAACCGGTTTCCCGAGGATCGCGATCAGGCCGTACATCCTGCCCATGCCCTTGGCGACCTTGGGCACTTTGAAGCCAAGGCGGATGAAGAAGCGGACGGCACCCTTGGCTGCCCTGCTTCCGTGCAACCAGGTCGGCAGCTTGTCGTAGGGCACGAAGCGCTGCGCGACGTTCTTCATCGTATCGACATTGGCGAAAGCAGTGAAGCAGACGTCGGGCTGGGCTTCGGGAAGAGTGGCTTCTTGTCCGACACGGTCGAAGCCGTACAATTGCGGGAGAAAGAAGTCGGCATCGTGCTTGCCGGCGAACAGGATATTGGCGCCGGGGTGGTCCTGCAAATTCCTGCCAATCGATGACACCTCTGCCACCGGCGGAATATCGAACTTGGCGAGTTCCTCGGCCGGCCCGACACCCGACAGCATCAATAGCTTGGGGGTTTCAAGAGTGCCTGCGCACAAGACGACCTCGCGCTTGCAGTTCGCCAGCCGTTCCTTGCCGTCGTGCAGGAAGCGTACGCCACTGGCACGTCTCCCATCGAACTCTATCCCGCGAACCGAGGCCAGCGTGCGCACGTCGAGTGTCGCGGAATTGCTCTCCTTGACGAACGCCACATAGGAGCTGCGCCGCACGCCTGTGTTGTTCATCGTTTCGTAGCCATAAAAGCCACCCAGATGGCCGTCGTCGAGCCGGTCCTTGTGCTCGAAGCCCGTGGCCTTCGCCGCTTCGAGTATGGCAGTGGTCAGCCCGGTCGGCCGCTGCGTCTGGAGGCCGAGCCGTGCTTCGAGCCGCTCGTAGAACGGCAGGTTGTCATCCCATTGCCAGCCCTCGGGCCATTGTTCGAAATCCAGTCGGTCGCCGCGCGTGTAGACCGTGCCGTTGATCGAGCCGCTACCGCCCATGCCGCGCCCGGTGCCGACGAAGATGCGCCGGTCGGCACTGCCCTTCTGCGGTACACTGAGCCGGTCGTGCAGCAGCGCGTCATTGCCATAGGCGTAGCGGAAGCCGTCGCCGGTCATCGTCTCGGGATTGTTCTCCGCCGGCTCGCCCGCCTCGATCAGCAGCACCGAATGGCGCCCTTCCTCGGCCAGCCGGCCAGCAACGATGCTGCCGGCGGAACCGCCGCCGATCACGATGTAGTCGTATTCCTGCACCGGTCTGGTTCAGGCCGCGGCGGATTCGGGAAAAGCGACGCACTTGGTTTCGAGATATTCCTCGAACCCCTCGATGCCCGATTCGCGTCCGATGCCGCTCTGTTTGTAGCCGCCGAACGGTGCGTCGCCAGCGTACCACATGCCGCCATTGATGCCGAACGTGCCGGTACGGATGCGGCGGGCGATGTCCAGCGCGCGCTCCATATTCGACGAATGCACCGCACCCGACAGGCCGTAGACGCTGTCATTGGCAATGCGCACCGCATCGTCATCGTCGTCGTAGGGGATCAGTACCAGCACTGGGCCGAAGATTTCTTCCTGCGCGATGCGCATGTCGTTGGTGACGTTTGCAAAAAGCGTGGGCTCGACGAAGAACCCTTCCGGCTTGTCCTCGGGAATCCCGCCTCCGGTCACCAGCGTCGCGCCCTCGGCCTTGCCGATCTCGATATATTCCAGGACGCGCTCCTGCTGTCGCCTGGAGATCAGCGAACCCATGATCTGCATCGGCGAATTGGGATCCTGATAGGCGACACCCTCCAGCGCGTGCTTTAGTATGGCCGCCGCCTCGTCGTGCCGTTCGCGCGGGACGAGCATTCGAGTGATGGTGGCGCAGCCCTGGCCGGCGTGGAAACATACCATCGCGCCGCTGCCCACGGCCTGCGCGAAATCTTCGACATCGTCGAGAATGATGCTGGCCGACTTGCCGCCGAGTTCAAGAAAGACTTTGGCCACTCGTTCGGATGCGGCAGCCATGATCGCCTTACCAGTGGCGGTCGAGCCGGTGAAGGAAATCGCGTCGACCCTCTCGTCGGCGACCAGCGCGGCGCCGACCGTTGCCGCATCGGCGCTCGTAATGACATTGAGGACGCCCGCCGGAAGCCCGGCCTCGACTGCCAGCTCGCCCAGCAAGGAACCCAGCATCGGTGTTTCCGGTGCGGGTTTGAGCACGACCGTACAGCCCGCCGCCAGCGCAGGCAGCACTTTGGCGATGTTGATTTGTGTCGGCACGTTCCACGGAGTGATCGCGGCGACCACGCCGATCGCTTCCTTCCACACCTTGCGCCGGCTGGTGATGCCGAACATCTCTGACGTGCCAATGTCCTGCTCCCAATCGTAATTCTCGGCCACGTCGAGCCAGCCGTCAATCATCCCGAGCGGAGCGTCGCAGGCCGCGGAGAAGATTGAGGCGCCGGGAGCGCCGGCTTCGTCCCGTGCGAGATTCGCAAAGCGCGGACGGTTCGCCTGCAACACAGCCGCGTATCTCCGCAGGGCGGCGATGCGTTTCGCGTGGTCGGTCGGCCAGTCGCTTTCGTCGAACGCGCGCCGTGCGGCTGCGATGGCGCGATCGAGGTCGGAAACGCTGCCGTCGGCGGCGCGGCCGATTTCCTTGCCGTCCCACGGAGAGATGTCGGGATAAGTCGCTTCGCCCTCCGCCTCACACATTTCGCCATCGATCAGCAATTTGGAATTGGGATACACGAAAAATCCTCCACCACGCCATTTTGCCGCTGGCATTGCCTCCAAAATAGCAATTGAGCAACCTCTTTTAACAGTATAGGGTCGTCTCGGAGGATGTCAGAAGGAGCCACAGGTCGTGTTCGATCCCTATAGTCGCGAGTTCGTCGAGAACCCTTTTCCCATGTATGCGCGGCTACGTAACGAAGCGCCGGTCTATCGCAACGAGGAGCACGGCTTCTGGGCCATCTCGCGCTACGAGGATGTCTACAAGGCGCACCGCGATGCGAAGATTTTCTGCAGTTCGGGCGGTGTCACTATCGAAGGGGTGGAGAAGGGGCGTCCCCTGCTGATCCTCAAGGATCAGCCGGAACACGGCGTCGCCAAGGGCTTCGTCACCAAGCTGTTCAGCCGCGCGCGAATGGAAGCGCTTGATATCTTCATCCAAAATCGCGTGACCGAACTGCTCGACGGTCTGTACGAGGAATACGGCCCGGACCGCGAGTTCGACATGGTCAGCCAGTTCTCTGTACTGCTGCCACTCGACGTGATCAGCGAATTGCTCGGCATCCCTGAGAAGGATCGTCAGAAGGTCCATCACCTCGCGAACACCGTGCTTGCGCGCGGTAGTGCGGAAGCGTTGGAACAATCAGCACAGGCGAGCATCGAAGTCACCACCTACTTCATCGGTCTTTCCGGCGAACGCCGCGCCAATCCAAAGGACGATGTGATCTCGATGCTGATCGCCGAAACGCAGGAAGACGCGGATGGCAACGTCATCCAGATGAGCGACATGGAGATCGGCATCCGCTTCATGGAACTGGCACTCGCCGGTCACGAAACGGTCGCCAAGGCCATTCCGAACGGCGCCATGGCATTCCACAACTTCCCGGATGAGTGGCAAAAGTTGCTCGACGATCCGACACTGGTGGAGAGGGCGATCCACGAGATCCTACGCTATGATCCGCCCTCACATTTGCAGGGGCGCACCGCGACGCAGGACGTCGAACTGCATGGTGTCACGATTCCAGCCGGAGACCGGGTGATGCTGCTGACCGGCGCTGCCGTGCGCGACCCGCGCCAGTTCGACGAACCCGACGTTTTCGACATTTCGCGCGATACCGATCCGCGCTCGGTCTATTTCGGCTTCGGTGTACACAAATGCCTCGGTATCCATCTGGCGCAGCGCGAACTCACAATCGTGTTCGAGGAGCTCAGCCGGCGCTTCCCGAATATGAGCGTCGACCCTTCACGAGCGAAACGGGCCGCCCTGACCAACGTCCGCGGGGTGAAGAACCTGCCGATGAAACTGGGCCAGCCCACCTGAGCCCGACGAAGCGAAAACAAGAGGACGAACCTGATGGGCAAGACCGTCGTGATTACCGGGGCAGGCGAGGGATTGGGCCGGGCGATCGCCCGGCGTGTGGTAAAGGACGGCGACAGCGTCGCGCTGATCGGACGCACGGCGAGCAAGGTCGAGGTGTTGGCCGAGGAACTGGGCGAAGGCGCGCTGGCGGTTCCCTGCGACATTTCCGATCCAGATGCGATTACTGTCGCCTTTGAAGCGATCGAGGAGCGGTTCGGGACCGTAGATGTGCTGGTCAACAACGCCGCGATTTACGATCCCACGCCTCTCGACGAGGCAGACATCGTGAGCGTCGTACAGGGCATTAACACAAATCTAACGGGGGCGATGCTGTGCGCCCGAGCTGCGATTCCGCTGATGCGGGAGGGCAGTCATATTTTCAACGTCAGCAGCGAATCTGTCGAGATCAACTATCCGATGCTGACGATCTATCGCAGCTCGAAGGCCGGGATCGAACAGTTCACCACCAGCCTCGCCGCCGAACTCGAGCCAAAGGGAATTCGCGTGACCTGCTTGCAGGCCGCCTCGATGACCGAACCCGGGAAAGCCTATAGCCTCGATCCGGAAATGGGGATGCGCTTCATGGAGGCCGCCGCCAAGAACGGCCTGCGTCTGATGGAAGCGCCGATTTCGCAATACAGCTCGGTCGCCGATCTGGTGCGAGTTCTGATCGACTTGCCGGGCGACCTGCATGTCGAACATCTCAAACTACGCGCACGCAAGGCTTGAGCAAGGCGCTGGCGGTTGCATCCTGCAAAACGCACGGCGTGCGGACTGGTGCCTTGGTCTCGCAGTCAACTTTCGGGGCGTTTCGGCATGTTCGGACCCGGTGCGGGCCGGCAATGAGTTCTGGCCAATAGTGCAAAAGAGGTATATCAATTGTCAAGCAAACCAGAACCGTCGCCGGAGAGGAACATGACTGAAGACGAGATTATCGAGCACGGCAAGCAGGTGTTCGAGAACTGCTATCGCGGTGTCGTGCCGATGCCGGCGCACATCACGAAAGACAATTACGCCGGTCTGTCGATGAAGATGTTCCATGATTTCTGGGGCGCGTTCGAAGACGATCTCTCGATGCGCGAAAAGCGCATGGTGGTGATGGGCACGCTGCTCAAGGCCGGCGATGACGGCATGCTGACGATCCACGCCGAGTGCGCCCTGCGCAATGGCGAGATGAACGCCGAGACGCTGCGCAAGGTGGCGATCATGGCGCTGCCCTATGTCGGTTATCCCGATGCATCCGTGTGCTATCTCGCCATCGAAAAGGTCATCGCCAAGTGCAAGGCCGACGGTGTCGACATCGACGCCGATGTGACGGGCTGAGCTCGTGTCCACCAATCCCCGGACGCTGAATTGGGCGGGCAAGGCCGTCATCATCTTCGGCGGCGTGTTGCCGGGCATCGCCACCGGCACAATTTCGGTCATGCTGCCGGGCATCTCCGAGGCTTTCGGAGGCGGCGGCGATAGCAATCTGTGGATCACCATGGTCGCGACGGCGGCGGGGCTCGGCATGATGCTCGGCGCGCCGATCGGCGGCTATATCGCCGACCGGGTTGGTCGCCGCTTCGTGCTGATGGCGGCCGTCGCTTTGTTCGCTGCTTTCGGCTTGCTGGCGATGGCGGTCACCGATTTGTGGCAGTTGATCGCTGCGCGATTTGTCATCGGCTTTGCCTCCGGCGCGATGACCGCGACCTATGTTGCCATCATTGCCGATAATTTCGAAGACAAGGACCAAGGCAAGTGGGTCGGCTTCAACGCCGCCATTGCGGTGTTATTCGTAGTGATGCTGAACCCGGTTGTCGGCAGGCTTGTCGATGAGGGTTGGCGCAACGGTTTCCTTGTTTACGCCATCGGCTTGCCGATCCTGCTATTGGCCGTCCTCGGGATCCCCGCGCGAGATAGAACCGGCAGCGAGGCGATCGAGGAAAGCGCGAGCCTGATAAGCCTGGTTCGCGGTATTCCGCGGCTCGGCCAGACCGTTTTGCTCGCCACCATCGGAGGCACTCTCGCGACCGGTACCGTGCTCTATTGGCCGTTTCGCTTTCGCGAGCTCGGAATCACCTCGGCCGAGCAGCTCGCCTATCACTACATCCCCAATGTGATGGTCGTCTTCATCGCCGCGTTTTCCTACGGCTTCATCCGGAAATGGCTGTCTGTGAATCAGGTGTTCGCGATGTCCGGGGCGATTTCCGCCTTCGGGCTAGTGGTCGTCGCCATCGCGCCGACCCCGCTTATCGCAGCCATCGGCCTGACGGTGGAAGGCGCGGCCATCGGCTTCATGACGCCCAACCTTTCGATCTACGCTATCTCCATCGCACCCGCCCACTCCCGCGCGCGGGTGGTCGGACTCATGAAAGGCGTCTATTACGGCAGCCCCTTCCTAACCCAGTTCGCGCTCGAAGCGATCAACGGATGGAGAGGCATATCCGCGACCCTGCTGGCTATCGCCGCCATGTCGTTCGGATTGACCCTCTATATTCTGTCAGAAATACGCCGCGGCGAACCGGTCGCTCCAGCCGTCGGGCACTGAGATTTGTATTACCGGAGAACGTCATGACCAAGATCGCCTTTATCGGCCTCGGCAGCATGGGGGCACCGCTGGCGCAGCACATTGCCAAGGGCGGGTTCGAGCTCTCGGTGTTCGATCCCTTTCCGAAAGCGCTCGAAGCTTTCGAAGGTCTTGCTACGCTTGCGACCTCGCCCGCCAATGCAGCTGCCGGAGTGGAAATTGCGGGCATCTGCGTGCGCGACGACAAGCAGGTGCGCGATGTGCTGTTCGGCGAAAATGGGCTGACCGATGCGCTGGAGAAAGGCTCTCTGGTACTGATCCACTCGACCATCTCGGTCGCCGTGCTGAAGGACATCGCGGAGACCTTGGCAGAGAAAGGCATCGCGGTCGTCGACGCGCCGGTCTCACGTACGAAAATGACCACCGATGGTCCGTTCGTCTACACTATGATGGGAGGCGACACCGAGCAAATCGCGCGTGCGCAACCGCTGGTTGACTGTTTTTCCACCGACAGCAGCCGCATGGGGCCGCTGGGCGCCGGGATGGCAACCAAGATCGCCAACAACCTCGTTACCTGGGTGCAGATGGTGATCGGTATCCAGGGTACCAGCCTTGCATTGCGGAGCGGTGTCGAGATCGACCAATTGCTTACTGTGATGAAATCGAACGGCAACCTCACTCCCAGCATGGGCGCAATCATCGGCGGCAAGTTTCAAGCGGTGCCCAACGAAGAGCGCAACGAGCTCTTCGCAAGCCAAGGCGGGATCGGGGAGAAGGACCTCCAACTCGCGCTCGACATGGCCAAGGAGCAAGACATCGACACCCGCATGATCGAACAGGCGCAACTGATGGTGCGGGGGCTGATGGCCGGCCCGGCCTACTGAATCTTTCGGCAGAAGAGTTCAGGCGGCGAGGCGTGCAAGCCTTTCCGCAATGATCGTTTCGGTATCCTGCATGATCGTTGCGACAAGCTCGCCGGCGCCTGGCACGTCGTGAATCAACCCCTGCACCTGCCCGCCCCAGAACAGACCGGCATCCATGTTGCCGGTCTCAAGCAATTCACGGCCATTCACACCACGCACCAGCTCGGCCACGTCCTCGAATTTTGCATCAGGCCGGGCAAGAATCTCCACTACACGATCCGACAGCGGCGTCCTAGCGACGCGAGCGGTGTTGTGGAGATTGCGAAAAATGAGATTGGTCGCCCGTTCGTCGTTGTCGACCAGCGCCCGTTTGCAGTTGTCATGGATGGCAGCCTCTCTGGTGGCGCAGAAGCGGGTGCCCATATTGATGCCTTCCGCCCCTAGTGCCAGCGCCGCTACCAGCCCGCGCCCGTCGGCAAAACCGCCGCTGGCGATGACCGGAATTTCCACTTTGTCGACACAAGCCGGGATCAACACGAGGCCGGGAATATCGTCCTCCCCCGGATGGCCCGCACACTCGAAGCCGTCGATGCTGATCGCATCGACACCCATCCGCTGCGCCGATACGGCATGGCGCACGGCGGTGCATTTGTGGATCACCTTGATGCCGTTGGCGCGCAAATCGTCGATGTGCTCCTGCGGCTTGTTGCCTGCGGTCTCGACGATGGCGACCCCGCCCTCGATGATCGCTCGGCGATATTCCTCGTATGGCGCGCCGCCCATCTTTGGCAGGATGGTGAGGTTCACCGCAAAGGGCTTGTCGGTCATGTCCTTCGTACGAGCGATCTCGACGAGCAGATCCTCGGGTGTCGGCTGGGTCAGCGCGGTGATCGTCCCGAGCGCCCCTGCTTGGGAAACAGCGGCAGCGAGTTCGGCGCGACCGACCCACATCATTCCGCCCATCATGATCGGATGCTCGATGCCCATCAGTTCAGTGAAACGGGTCTTCATCATGCCACTCCCACAAAAGGTCTCGCTCCGATGGATGCGATTCATTCTGGCCATTTGCATTAAATAGAGTTAACTGAATTGCAAGTTCGATTGGAGGAGAGGCTGCCATGGCTGATACGAAAACCTGGTTGGGTCAGCCCGACAAATGGGCGCGGCTGAAGCGGATCGAGGCGCTCGATATGGACAAAGACTGGTTGGAAATAGGGGGTCTTACATCGGCCGATTTCCTGTCGATCATTTTCCCGGTTCCGTTTGCCGGCTTCATGACCACCTTTGCCGCGCCGCGGATGTCGCGCATCCTCGCCTCGACCGGAGAACTTACCAATCGCGTTGCCAAGCGCGCGGTCGACACGATTCTCTTTTCGTCCACGCTGCACACGCATGGCTTCGGGACGCCCGAGGGTCGCAAGGCGGCTCGGAAGGTCAACGCGCTGCATGCGCAATACGACATCCATCCGGACGACTTCATCGCCGTCGGATGCGACCCGCTGATCTTCACCCTTGACCTGTTCGATAGATACGGCTGGCGGGACTTGCTGCCCAAGGAACGCGAGGCGCAAAGGCTTTATTACGACCGGCAGGCGCGCGCTTTCGGATCGCGTAAGCCGCTCCCGAAGACCGAAGAGGAAATGCGCGACTTCATCGACAACTACTTCGAGACGCAGCTCTGGTACGAACCGCAGAACCAGGAAATGGCTGAAAAGACGCTCGACTGGTATGTTGAACTGGCACCAAGGCCTCTTCGCGGACTGTTTCGCAAGATCCTGTTGTCCACGCTCGATTCCCGGGTGGTCGAGGCATGCGGCCTCAAAGCGTCCGGCCCGGTCGACCGCGCCATCTCGCACGTCGCGATGAAGGCGCTGGCGAGCAAGGATCCGGTGCCCGATGGCCGGCCCGATATGCTCAAGGACCTGGTCAACTCAGTGTATCCCGATGGCTACACGATCGACGATCTGGGCCCGAAACTGAAGGACCCCGCGCCGGACGGCGCAGCATGCCGGACGCAAACCGCGGCATGAATATCGCAGCCGGAAGAATCGAAACGCCTTCGGGACAGGGTCTCGCCTTCGACAGCGTCGGCGAGGGCAAGCCCGTCATTTTGCTGCATGGTGGAGGGCAGACGCGACATTCCTGGGCCAAGACCGCTAGCTCGCTGGCCGGGCTCGGCTATCGCGCCATCAGCGTCGATGCGAGGGGGCATGGGGAAAGCGACTGGGCTGGACGTTACAGCCTGTCCTTGTTCGCGGAAGATCTGCGCGCCGTCATCGCAACGCTCAAACCCGGCGAGGCGCCTGCGATCATCGGCGCGTCGCTCGGTGGGCTGAGCGCGATCGTGGCACTGGGGAGCGATAACCCGCCGCCAGCCTCCGCTCTGGTGCTGGTCGACATTGCCACCAGGATAAAGTCCGAGGGGGCGCGCCAAATTCGCGACTTCATGCGCGCGCATGCAGACGGCTTTACTACTGTCGAAGAAGCGGCCGATGCCGTCGCCGAATATATGACCGATCGCCCGCGTCCGAAAGATCCGTCGGGCCTGCGCAAGAATCTGCGTAAACGGGACGGGCGGCTCTACTGGCATTGGGACCCGAGCTTTCTGAGCGGGGGGAAGGAAGCCGATCCTGACATCGAGCGTACCGATCTCGACGTGCTGACGGAAAGGCTGGTGCTTCCGGTGCTGCTGGTGCGCGGCGAACACAGCAAGGTCATCGACGAGAATTCGATCGCGCATTTTCGGGAGCTGGTGCCGCATGTCGAAACCGCCGAAGTGAGCGGCGCCGGTCACATGGTCGCCGGTGACGCCAACTCACCCTTCGCCGATGCGATCATCGGCTTTCTGGCGAAACATTATCCAGCACAAAATACGGGACAGCAATGAGCGAGAACAAGGGAACAGAGGGGCTGGAGAAGTACAAGGCCAAATTGCTGCAGGGGCTCGACACCTCGTCAAGCGATGTGGGTGGGAGCGTGGAAGGTCTCGATACCTCGCCGCTGTTCGAGCCGCTCGACGTCGGCTCGGCGAGGATCCCCAACCGCATCGCTATGGCCCCCATGACGCGCACGATGTCACCGGGCGGTGTGCCAGACGACAAGGTGGTCGCCTACTATCGCCGTCGTGCGGCTGGCGGCACCGGGCTGATCGTGACCGAAGGCACCTATGTTTCGCACGCCAAGGCGGGTTTTACGCCGTCGGTGCCGCGTTTCCACGGCGACGAGGCGCTGGCAGGCTGGAAACGGGTCGTGGACGCCGTTCACGCCGAGGGGGCCAGCATCTTCCCTCAGCTATGGCATGTCGGCCTGATGCCGCTCCCTACCGACGAGTTCGATCCGCTGGATGCACTCAGCCCGTCGGGTTTCCTCAAGGCCGACGAGCGGATCGGCAGACCGGCCGCGAGTCCCGACATAGAGCGCGCCATCATAGCATTCGGTGAAGCGGCGCGCTCGGCGATGGAACTGGGTTGCGACGGTATCCAAATCCACGGCGCGCATGGCTACATGATCGACCAGTTCTTCTGGGATGCGACAAACCGGCGTGATGATGACTTCGGCGGCGCCGACCTGCTCGCACGCTCGCGAGTCGCGCTCGAAGTGGTTAAGGCCTGCCGCGCTGCGACGGCGCCTGATTTCCCGATCTCTTTCCGCTTCTCGCAATGGAAGCAACAGGATTTTACCGCGCGTCTGGCATCCACGCCGCAGGAACTCGAAGCGTTTCTCACGCCGCTCGCCGGTGCCGGCGTCGATATCTTCGATTGCTCGACCCGCCGTTTCTGGGAGCCCGAGTTCGAAGGCAGCGATATGAACCTCGCGGGCTGGGCGAAGAAACTGACCGGCAAGCTCTCCAGCACTGTCGGGTCGGTTACGCTCTCGAACGACCTGTTCTCGGGCTATGTCGAAGGCGCCGAAACCTCGGTCGGCAATCTCGCGCGATTGCTCGAAATGTACGAGCGCGGCGATTTTGACCTGGTCAACGTGGGTCGCGCGCTCATCGCCGATCCCGAATGGGCCAACAAGGTGCGCGGGGGGAGGACGGACCAGCTCTTGCCGTTCGACTCGAATTTTCTCGCAGCGACCGAGCTCTACTAGCTACTTGCCCCCGGGGGTGGTGCATCATCCTCGAAAAGGAACATGCCTTTGCGCAACTCGACCGAAGGATCGATACGGTATCGGCCGAAGTCGGTGACGCCGTGTTCCGCCAGCACGCTGTCGTCGATGAAGAAGTTGCCGGTGCATTGGCGCGCGGGGCGGGTCAAGATCGCATAGGCGGCATCGGCCATGATCTCGGGTGTGCGGCAATGCTTGAGCGCATCGGCATCGGCCGCCGCGAATTCGATCGCCGCCGTGGCAATCCCATAGCGCGGCCATAGCGAATTGAACGCGATGCCCGCCTCGCGAAATTCCGCAGCCATGCCGTGTGTGACCATCGACATGCCGTACTTACTCATCGTGTAGGCGACATGATCCGCGAACCACGCCGGATGGAGGTTGAGAGGCGGCGACATGGTCAGCACATGCGGATTGGTCGCCTGACGCAGGTACGGGATCGCCGCCTTGCAGGCCATGAACGTGCCGCGCACATTCACATCCATCATGAGGTCGTAGCGCCTGTTTTCGGTTTCCAACGTCGGCGTGCGCGAGATGGCCGATGCGTTGTTGACGAGGATGTCGATCCCGCCAAAATGGTCTGCCGAGTGCCTCATCGCGGTAACGATTGCATCTTCGTCGCGAATATCGAGGACTAGCGGGAGAGCGGCCCCCCCTGCGGCCTCGATCTGTTCGGCTGCCGTGTAGATCGTACCGGGTAAATGGCGATGTGGTTCGGCTGTCTTGGCTGCGACGACGATGCGCGCGCCGTCTCGCGCGGCACGCAAAGCGATCGACAGACCGATACCGCGGCTGCCTCCGCTGATGAAAATGGTTTGTCCCTCGAGGCTCATGGCGCTCCCAACCGATCGATCTCAAATGCCGCAACGCATCGCTGTGAGCAAGATAGAGTTATATCTATTGCAACTTGTCAAGCGATCCAGCAACGAATGCGCGCAGCCCGTCCAGGGTCGACAATCCGTCCAATCGAGTATGCCAGGCCGCCTTTGTCCAAAGGCATTAACCGCGGAAGAATCCGAGTTCACGCGCCCCAACGCCTTCAAAGATAGATGAAATCTTCTCGTATCTGCAATTAAGGTGTCTCTTTTGCGCAACTCCACTGACACTTCCGCCTAGCATCCAGGAAATCGCTGCTTGTCTCAACCTATAAAGTTATCTTAATATGGTGTGCCAGCGACCGGAATAAGGTCGCCTAGGAAACAGATCGGGAGTTTAGGGATGTCTTGGAATCGCCCCCAGAATTTTGCTGCCAAGCAGGCTTTGAACTGCACCGTTGCAGCGCTTGCGCTGCTCGGTACGTGCGGTGTCGCCAATGCGCAGGCCATCGACGAGAGCGATCTCGATAGCGAGGAAGTCGACGGAGCTCCGGAGGTCGATGGAGCTTCGGAGGACGACTTCATCGTAGTGACCGCCCGCAGGACCGATGAAGACGTCCAGGATATTCCGATCTCGGTCGGTGTGCTCGGTACGGCCGACCTCAAGGCGAAAGATATTGCCGACTTTCAGGACCTGAAGGGTTCGGTCGTCGGGTTGACCACTTCTCGCACCTCCACCGCCGGCGGCGGCTACGTGACTATTCGCGGTGTGACCGCGATCGCGACTCCGCAGCCCGCGTCCGATCAGGGTGTCGGCTTCTTTATCGACGGCGTCTATATCGCCCGCAGCCAGGGCGCGGGCGCACCGCTGGTCGATGTGCAGCGCGTCGAGGTCCTGCGCGGTCCGCAAGGCACCCTGTTCGGGCGCAACAGCTCGAACGGTGCGATCAACTTCATTACCAACGTGCCGGTCGATTATTTCACGGCTTCGGCCAGCGCCTCGTACGGCAATTACAACGAAATCGAAGCCGAGGCGATGGTCAACATCCCGATCACCCCCGACCTGATCGCGCGTTTTGCCTTCAAACATCAAGAGATCGAAGGTGATGTCAAGAACACCTATACTGGTCCTGGGCTGATCTATTCGGATCCAGATGTGGGCCGGATCGAGCCGGTCGAGACTTTCGGCTTCGAGAATTCCGAATCCTATCTGGCGCGCCTGCGCTTCACCGGCATCGAAGGTGTAACGGTCGATTACAAATACGATCGCGAAGAGGTGCGGGCGACGCCGGGGCCGAACCAGATACTGGGGTTCTCGCCGAACAATGCTTTCGGTGCCGTTGTGGGCAATATCTATCAGATCAACCAGGCCCTTAACCCTGGCGGCGTTGTTCAGAGCCTGACGCGCCTGTCGAGCGTGAGCGCCGAGCACGCCAGTCTCCAGACCATCGACAATGACGGCCACATGCTCGACATCAATGCCGAGCTCGGAAACTCGATGAGCCTGCGCAGCATTACCGCCTATCGCACCACCAAGAGCGAAGGCAGTACCGACCTCGACGGTTCGAGCTTCGTTCTGCCGTTTCCATTCCCCATCGTGCCGAACTTCTTCTCGTTCGGTGCCGGTGCCTTCTGTCTCTCCTGTTCGACGAATATGCTCGATCAGCATGCGTGGTCGCAGGAATTGCAGCTGGTGGGAAGCGCCGGTGCACTCGATTACGTGCTGGGTGCATTCTATTTCGACGAGCACGCCCGATTCAAGAACACCTACGCGATCTACACCTCCCAGCCGCTGGCTCCCGACACGTACACCCCTAATCCGAACTTCGCCAATCCGATCGGTTTACCGGGCGATTTCGTGCTGGGTAACGACGGCATTTACGACAATGCGTCCTATGCGCTCTACGGCCATGTCGATTACGCTTTCTCCGACATGTTCGACATTTCGCTCGGCCTCCGTCACACTTGGGACAAGCGCCGCACGAATGACATGCGGGCATTCGGCTCTGGCCTGAGCAAGCTCAGCGACAGCCGCTTCACTTACGATGCGGCGATCAATTTCCATCCTTCCCAGGATATCCTGCTGTTTGCGAAATATGCCCGCGGTTACGTGGCGGGAGGTATCGACAGCAACATCACGTTCCGCCCTGAGGTCCACGACCAGGTCGAACTGGGCTTCAAGGGCGAGTTCCTCGATCGGGCACTGACGGTCAATGCCTCGGTCTATCAATCGTGGATCAAGGACCGCCAAGCCACTCTGCCGAGCACTTCGCCATCGCCGTGTAACCCGGTTCTGCTGGCGGCGGGCTTCACCGCTCCGTGCCCGGTCGGCCTGTTCGTCTACAACTTGCCTGGCACTTCCACGGTGAAAGGGTTCGAAATCGAAACCACGATCCGTCCCACGGTCGGGCTGACCTTCACGGGCAATCTTTCCTTCAACGATCCCAACTTTTCGACCGGCGAATTCCATCGCGCGCCGAAGCTGAACATGGCCTATTCGGCGCAGTACGATTTCCCCGAATTCAGCAATGGATCCTACCTGACCGCACGGCTCGATGCCAGCTACCAGGGTGAATACTACGCCACCGGCGGTAACGTCGCGACTTCATTTACCGGCACTGTGGATCCGCTCCTTCGCGACGGCGCAGACAACGCGTACTATCTGGCGCAGCTCGAGCAAGCCTCGATTGCGGGCGATTATTTCCTGGTCAATGGGCGGGTGGCGCTGACCGAAGTTCCGATCGCCGGCGGTCGTTTCGAGCTCGCGGGCTATGTCCGAAACCTTTTCGACACCCGGGCCGCCGTGTTCACGGTGAACTACGGGTCACATTATTCGGGCTCGTTCGAGCGCCCGCGTACCTATGGCGTGAGCCTGTCGGCCGACTTCTGATTTCCGGTCTCTCCCCGGATCCCTTCGGGCGCGCCCGGTCTCCGGACCGGGCGCGCTCTCTTTTGGGAGAAACCAGATGACGATCAAGGTCGTACAATGGGGTACGGGAACGGCCGGACTACGCGCGTTACGATGCGTGCTCGGCAACCCGTCGTTGGAATTGGTTGGCCTTCACGTGGCGCGGCCGGAACGGGCCGGACGCGATGCAGGGAGCTTCGTCGATCTGCCCGATACCGGCGTGACGGCCGTCAACGCTCCGGATCGGCTATTGGAATTGGGCGCGGATTGCTGCGTCTATATGGGAAGTTTCGCCACCGGAGGTGCGCATGAGGTGATCCCGTTTCTCGAGGCCGGGATCAGCGTCGTGACTCCGACTCTACAGACATTGCTGACCCCGCAATTCGCTCCCCAGGATGATTTCGAGCCCGTCGAAGCGGCGTGCCGAAAAGGTAGAAGTTCCTTCCTGTCGACCGGCGCCTCGCCCGGATTCTGCACCGATGTGCTTCCGCTGACGATGCTTGGGATCGTCGACGAAATCCGCCAGGTGCGCATTCAGGAGATCGCCGATTACTCGCAATATCCGGTTGCGGCGGTAGCGCGGGCTTGGGGCTTCGGAAATCTACCCGGCGAACCGGTCCCGCTGTTCGAGGGAACGCAGATAACCGATAGCTGGGAGAGCATCCCGCGCGATATTGCCCGTCGGCTTGGGATCGAGATCGAGGAAATCCGGGTAAAAACCGATTGCGGCCTCGCCGGGCGCGATATCGAGGCAGCGTTCGGGGCGGTGCCAAAGGGGCGCGTGGCCAATATACGCTTCGAGGTCGAGGGGCTTGTGCATGGCCACCCGCTGGTCGTGCTCGAACACGTCAACTGGTGCGATTTCGATGCGCTGCCCGAGGGCTGGCCCCGCGGCAATGCCCGCGCCGAATTGCTCTATCGGGTCGAAGTGACGGGCCGTCCCAACCTCTCAGCGGAAGTCACCCTGGACTATCCGATCGCGGCGATGCGCGTGGTCAATGCCATCCCGGCGGTGGTCGCGGCACCGCCCGGCATACTTGCCGGTGCGGACGTTCTGCCCTTTGCCAGCAACAATGTCGTGGGCGAAACCGAATAGCTTCTACTTGAGCACCACCGGATTGATCGGCGAGCCGAAAGCGCCGGTGATCCTGAGCGGCGGAGCCGAGAACAGGAAGCTGTAGCGACCGTCCTCGGCGCAATCCTTCGACAGCCCTTCGAGGTCGAACATTTCGCCCAGCGGCATGCCCATGTCGCGGATCGCCAGCATATGCAGCGGCAGGACGATTTCGCCGGCCAGGCTCTCCATGCCGAGAAACTCGACCGCCATGTTGTCGGCGCAGACTGCCGCTGCCGACTTGTCGTGGAGCCATTCGGCACACTCGACGCCCAGGCCGGCCTGGAAACCCGCCACCTTGGTCTTGTCTTTCTGCACGGTGAAGACCCGCAAGTGACCGGTGCGGACGATGACGATATCGCCTGGCTCCACGGTCACGCTGAACTCGTCGCAAGCGCGATTCAATTCTTCGGGCGAGATCTTGTGATCGGCCGGCAGCGCGTCGACACCGTTAAGTTTGGCGATGTCGAGCAGATGCCCGCGCGACATGATGCCGGGATTGCCGAGATGATGCACGCCATTCTTTGTCGTGCCGCGGGCCGTCAGACACTCCGCGGCCTTGCAGCCGTTATAGAGCTCGCCATCGTAATGGACGTGGCTCAGCGCGTCCCACTGGGTCGCGGCCTGAGTCGGGGTGACCAGCACGTCATCGTTGAAGCGCGAGCGCGGATTGTGCGGGTTGAAAACCTGATCGATATCGCAAGCGAGCAATTGCGGATTGGGCCGCTTCGTAATCTCGGGAACCTGCGGCCCGTCTTGGCTGAATTCCAGACCGAGGCTGAACATCTTGCCCGATTGCACTTCGGCCGCGGCACGCCTGAGTGCTTCGGGCCCGACGTGATTGAGCGTACCGCGCTGGTCGTCTTCACCCCACCGGCCCCAATTGCGCAGCCGCTCCGCCGCCTTGTCGAAATCGATCGTCATCTGCCTCTCCCCCAGTGTGCCAATGGTTCGTTCAGGCGTTTTCCGGAGCCTTTTGCTTTTCAAGGCCCTCCATGCTGCCTTCGGCGCGCCAATCCTCGAGTATCTGGCCGAAGCTGGTCATGCTGCCGTTATAGGTGGCGATCTTGATCATCGAGGGATCGGGCTTGCCTTCGGCGTTCATATAGCTGGGCGTGCAATTGGCGCGGAATTCGGCCGAGACCATGAGATATTTCATGATCACCTGCCACCAGTCCGCCTCGCCCTGCTCGGTCGCTTCGATGACCTTGATGTTTTCCTCGCGGCATGTCTTGACGATTTCGGCCGCGTGGATGGCCAATTCCGTCAAGACGTGGACGAAGTTTACCGTCTGCCCACCTTGTACCAGGCTGAACATCAGCAGGTTCGGGAATCCCTTGGAATGGATGCCGTGCACGGTGTGCGGTCCGTTGGGGCCGCTCCAATCCTCGGTCATGCTGACCCCGTCGCGGCCATAGATCTCGAAACCGAGACGGCGGACGTAGAAGGTCGAGATTTCGAAGCCGGTCGAATAGATGATGCAGTCGACGTCGTAATGCCGGCCTTCGACAGTGAGGCCGGTCTCGTCGATCGACTCGACGCCCAGGCCCTTGGTGTCAACCAGCGTAACATTGTCACGGTTAAACGCCTGCAGGTATTCGTCGTGGAAGCACGGCCGCTTGCACATCATGTTATACCACGGCTTCAGCCCTTCGGCGGTTGCCTCGTCCTCGATGACCTTGTCGACGCGGGCGCGGATGATGTCCATCTGTTCCATATCGGCGAGTTGCTGTTCCTCGCCGGTCGCCGAATAGGCATGTGGGATGGCTTTGAAGATCGCCGTCCAGCCATCCTGGATTTCGTCTCTCTCGACTTCTTCGCTCGACATCATGCGGGTAAAATCCTGCATCCGCTTGCGCTGCCAACCGGGCTCGAGCGACTGGTACCATTCCGGATCGGTCGGGCGATTGTCGCGCGGGCCAACCGCAGATGGTGTGCGCTGTACGACGTAGAGATGCCCTGCATCCTCGGCGAGGCGGGGAACCGCCTGGATCGCCGTAGCGCCGGTGCCGATGATGGCGACCTTTTTGTCCTTGAGCCCTACCATGCGCTTGCTCGGACCGCCGCCGGTATAGTCGTAGTCCCAGCGAGTGGTGTGAAAACTCTCACCTCCGAACGTCTCGATGCCAGGAATGCCTGGCAGCTTGGCCTTGTGCATGATGCCGCCGGCGATCGTGACGAAGCGGGCTTTCAGCCTGTCGCCGCGATTTGTGGTGACCAGCCAGCGATCCTCGTCGTCGAGCCAACGCAGCTCGCTCACCAGCGTCTGGAACAGCGCCCGCTCGTAGAGGCCAAAATGCCGCCCCACGCGCTGGCAGTGGGCGAAGATTTCCGGCGCCTTGGCGTATTTCTCGGTCGGCATGTAGCCAGTCTCTTCGAGAAACGGCATGTAGCAGTAGGATTCGACATCGCAGGCGGCGCCCGGATAGCGGTTCCAGTACCAGGTGCCGCCGAAATCGCCGGCCTTTTCGATGATGCGGAAATCCTTGATCCCGCGCTGGATCAGGCGCGCACCGGTCATCATGCCGCCCATGCCTGCGCCGATGATTACGACTTCGCATTCTTCCTCGACCGGATCGCGCTCGATCTCTTCCTCGATATAGGGATCGCGATCGAACTTCGTCGCAATCTCTTCGAAGCCGAGATACTGTGAGTTGCCGTCTTCGCGCAGGCGCTTGTCGCGCTCCGCAGCGTAGCGAGCCTTGAGTTCCTCGAGACGGCGAAGTTTGTCGGTAGACGTCACGGCGATCACTCTCCAATTATCAATTGAGATACCTTTATATCCCGCCCTCACGTAAGGCAAGGAGAGAATCCGTTGCGTCGCGGGCAAAACAACTTCATCAATCGATCAATGTCCGCACCTCGTATCATCACCCCGGGACCCGCCGAATTGGCGGATATCTCCGGCCAGGTTGCGATTGTCGGCGTGGGTGAGTCCGTAATGAGCGGGCCGTCGGGCCGAGATCCCAAAAAGATGGCCTTTCTTGCAATCAACAATGCCCTGGCAGATGCAGGATTCTCCTCTGCGGATGTCGATGGTATCATGGTCGCCGACGGATTGCCGGAGCAAATCACGCCTGACGATTTCCGCGACCGGTACGGCTTGGAACAAGCGCTCTGGTTTTCGGGCGAGGGTGGCGGATTGGCGCGGATCGCGACGGCACCGCTTGCGGCGTGGCAGGCGATGCGCTCGGGCGAAGCGAGCGTGGTGGTGAGCGTGCTGGGGATCGACTGGGCCTCGCAAAGCCGCGCCGGAACCGGCGGCCCGGCGGAATATCATCGTGAACACGCGATCAAGGCCAACGCCGAAGCGCCGTTCGGCTTTCTCCCGCAGCCGGTCTACTTCGCGCATATCGCGCGGCGGCATATGCTCGATTTCGGCACCACCGGGGCGCAGCTGGGCGCGCTCGCGGTCGCTTGCCGACGTCACGCAACAGGGCACCCGGGTGCAGTGCTGCGAGACAAGCCGTTGTCGCTCGACAAATACCTCGCCCGTGAGCCATTCATCGATCCCCTGCGCACGGACGATTGCTGTCTGATCTCGGATGGGGCGGCCGCCTTGGTGATGGTTTCTGCCGATCGGGCCCGCGATTTCCCGAAACGAGCGGCGATCGTCGAAGGCGTCGGCTATGGCGGTGCGGAGGAGGGCACGATGTTCGCGCAGGAGCCGGCCTTTACCTCGACCCCGATGCGCTTCGCGGCGCCGGGCGCTTTCGCGATGGCGGGGATCGCCCCCGGCGAAGTCGATGTGCTGTCGCTGTACGATCCGTTCACGGTCACCGCGCTGATGATGATCGAGGATATGGGGTTTTGCGCCAAGGGCGAGGGTGGGCCGTTCGTCGAGGGTGATCGCCTGCATTTCGATGGCGGCGGAATCCCGCTCAATACGCATGGCGGCATGTTGAGCCACGCCTATACGCTGGGCGCATCGCATATCGTCGAGCTCGTGCGGCAATTGCGGGGCGAAGCGGCAAACCAGGTCGAGGGCGCCGGGATCGCCATCCATGGCGGTTATTCGGGAAGCGATGCCGCGTGCCTGGTCTTGCGGAGAGGCGATTGATGGACCTTCCTCTGCCCGATCCGGAGGCCGAACCGCTTGCGCCGTTCTGGCTGGCAGCGCAAGAGCGCCGACTTTGCCTGCCGCAATGTCGCGCCTGCGGGCGGGTCGACTGGTATCCCAAAGGCACCTGCCGCGGCTGCGGATCGCAAGACATCGCCTGGACTCGCTTCAGCGGTGCAGCGACGCTCTTTTCCTGGGCCGAGGTGCGCCGGGCCCTCGACCCGCGGTTGGCACCGCTCGTGCCCTATATCTCCGCCATCGTGACGCTCGCGGAAGATGGGCATTCGCGAATCGTCACGCGATTGGTCGATGTCGATCCGATGTCGTTGACTGCCGGCTTGCCACTGGCCGTGCGCTTTCTCGATCTCGGCTATCCGCTGCGGGATACGGCCCTGCTCGCGCCGCTTTTCACGTGCCCCGATCCATGATAGAGGTAACTCTATAGAAGAGGAAGGGCGAGTCAGTGCCGGATGTGAACAAGTCAGTGCAGGACAGGAAGCCGACCGACACGCCCACGCGCGAGGCGTTTCGCAAGCTCGGCGTGGCGGATCTGGCGGAATGGCGGGTAACCGTGCCGGCCAATAATCCCGATGCCGATGCGCGCAATCTCCAGTCGGAATTTCCGATGGGCTGGTACTGCGTCTGCTACTCGCACGATCTGGCTGTCGGCGAGGTCAAACCGGCGCGCTATTTCGGCACCGACCTCGTTGTCTGGCGCGGCGAGGATGGCGTGGCGCGTGTTCTGAAGGCCTATTGCCCTCATGCCGGCGCCGATATGTCGAAAGGCGGCAAGGTGTGTGGCAATTGGCTCGAATGCCCGTTCCACCTGTGGCAATGGGATGAGGCGGGCAATCCGAGAGAAATTCCGTATTCGGTCAAGCCGCTCAAGATCGATCCGGACAGCACGCCGAGATGGCATACGCGCGAGATCAACGGTATGATCCTGGTGTGGTATCATCCGGACAGGGGCGATCCGCTGTGGCAGCCGGTCGTCTTCGACCAGGTCGGGCGCGACGACTGGACGCCGCTACAGACTTTCGATTGGAAGACGGCCAACGCGCTCGAGAACCTCTCCGACAACGCGGTCGATGTCAGCCATTTCAAATACGTCCACGGCACCAACACCGTTCCGGACTACGAATTCGAATTCAACGGGATCATGCGCAGGATCGTCGCGAAGCTGGAATTTGAGACTTCGAAAGGCACCGCGCGCGGGACGATCGAGTCGATCGCTTACGGACCGGGGCAGGGCTGGGTGCGCTATACCGGCCTGACCGAAATGCTGATGCTGACCGGCACCGCGCCGATCGACCGCGACCTGCTGCATACCCGCTTTGCATTTACCCATCCCAAGAGCGAGGCCGAGGGTCCGCGCGGTGGGCTGGCGCGAGCGATGATCCGCGAAGTCACCAGCCAGTTTGATCAGGACAAGCTTATCTTCGACCGACATATGCGGGTGGATCCGCCTTTGGTGTGTCAGGGCGATGGTCCTTTCGGCCGCAACGCCAAATGGTTTTCGCAGTTCTATTCGAAGTCCGGCATCGCTCCCCGGCTGCCCGAACCGCTGCCCGATTTCACCATCGAAACCGCGTGAACCGGCTCGACCTTTCGGACATCGCAGACCGCAATCTGCCGCGCATCCTGCAATTGCAGGCGGAAACGAACGGCGACGGCACCTGGCTGATCCAGGACGAGCGCCGGATTTCCTTCGCGCAGGCGGATGAAGCCGTCACCCGGATAGCCCGCGGGCTGGAAGCGCGCGGAGTTGGGCGCGGCGATCGGGTTTCCTTCTTTGCCACCAGCGATCTCGACATTACCCTGCTGACGCTGGCTGTGAACCGGCTTGGAGCGATGTGGATACCCGTCAACGGCGAGTACAAAGGCGAGTGGCTCAGGCAGACCCTGCGCGACAGCAGGCCGAAGGTTATCGTTACCGATAGCGTCCTCGCGTCGCGCCTCGGCGAGGTCATCGGCGAAGTGCCGCACGATCACGCGTTCCTGCTCGGCTCCGGCGAATTGCCGAACTGGGCCGATCGATTCGACGAACTCAAGCACGCAGCCGCCGACACGTTCGACCACTCGGGAATCCACTACGGAGACGTCAATGCCGTCCTGTGGACCAGCGGTACCACCGGCAAGTCGAAGGGCGTGATGCAGAGCCACAACATCTGGATCCGCAGTGCCGAGAAAGGCGGGCGATCCAGCTATCGCACCCGGCCCGGCGACGTACACTACAATTGCCTGCCGATGTACAACACTGCGTCGTGGACGACCGGCTATTTCCGTTGCCTGGTGGAGGGGATCGCCTGCGCGACCGACCCGGTGTTTTCGGCGAGCGGGTTCTGGGATCGCGTCCGCTACTATCGAGCGACCCATATCTTCACCCTCGGCGCGATGCACATGTATCTTTGGAAAGCACCCGTTCGCGATGACGATGCTGAAAATCCCGCGCGGTATGCCACGATGACCCCGATGCCGAAAGACCTGCTCCAGCCCTTCTGCGAACGCTTCGGCATCGAGCGGATCGGGCAGGGTTTCGGACAGAGCGAGATGTCGGCGGTGCTCTCTCTCCCGCACGAGCTGGCACTGTCGCTGCCCCAGGGGGCGCTGGGCACGCCGAATCCCGATATCGACTTGCGACTGGTCGATGATTCCGGAGCCGACGTTGCGCAGGGCGAAGCGGGCGAATTCGCCATCAAGCCGCGCCTGCCGCACATGATGTTCGAAGGCTATTTCGAAAATCCCGCAGCCACCTCCGACGCTTTCACTGACGATGGCTGGTACCTGATGGGCGACCTCGGCCGGCGCGACGAAAAGGGGAACTACTATTTCGTCGATCGCAAGAAGGACGCCGTGCGGCTCGCCGGGCGCAATATCTCGACCATGGAGGTCGAAAGCGTGATCCGCCGCCATCCGGATGTACAGGACGTGGCGGTGTTCGGGATCGTCTCGGACGAGCTGGACAGCGAAAGCGAGCTCGCGGCGCATGTGATCCCCCGCGCCGGAGCGACGCCGAACATCGCCGAGCTCGCCCGCTTCGTGAACGAGAATGCGCCCTACTATTTCGTCCCGCGCTATATCGAACTGATCGACAGTTTCCCGATGACGCCGACCAACAAGGTCCAGAAATACCTGATGCGCCAGCGCGGAGTCACCGATGCGACATGGGACCGTAAGGCGGCCGGGTTCGCGCTGGCCCGTTAGTAACGGGTCTGCGCAATGTCGGTCAGTTCGCGCGCACCCGCTTCGGGGCCGACCGGAATATTGGCCGTGCGCCGCTCGAGCAGGCGCGTGATTACCGGTGGTTCTTCACCGCGATGCAAGGCGAGTATCGCATCCCAGTTTTCGGTATCGGCCAGGGTGTGGCGCTTGTTGTGCCGGACGTAGTCGTGCCACGTCGCAACGTCGTAGCGCTCCACCCAGCGATGGCGCGCACCGAGGTCGCGCATCAGCGTCCACCCATGCGCGCCGTCGCGCCGCCGCACGCGCCGCCGCTCGCCCATCAGCGCCAAGAACCGTGGCACGTCGGCTTCGTCGATCTCGTAGGCGATAGTGATGACTACCGGGCCGCTGCGCCCCTCGATGGGAACCAGCGTGTCGGGCTCGCTCCATTGGTAGGGATCGAGATCGCGCTCCTCGTCGATGATCGGCAGCAAGCGGCCAAGCAGGATAGAGGCGACGTGCAGTCCCGCGGATACGAGCAGCGCCGTGACGATGCCGGCCCCGTCCGCGAAGACACCGAACGCGGCGGCACCGATCGCCATCGCGCCGAAGGCGGCCATCTGGTAGATCGAAAGGGTTCGCGCCACCACCCAGCGCGGCGCGGCGAGCTGGATCACCGTGTTGCAGGTCGAGAGCGCCAGCACCCAGCCGACCCCGACGAAAACCAGCGCCAGCATCGACACCGGCAGATAGGGGCTGAACGCGATCGCCACGGTGCCCACGGCCGCGCTGAGCGAGGCCAGCACGACGACCGTCTCGCTGCCCCACCGCGCGAGAAGCGGGCGGACGACGAAGCCCGTCGCCACCGACCCGGCGCCATAGGCACCAAGCAACAAGCCGAAAGCCAGCGGCCCGCCCTGCAACTGCTCGCGTGCGATGATCGGCAGCAGCGCCGAGACGGCGGCAACCGAGAAGCCGAACAGCGCGGCGCGCGGCATCACGCGCAGGATATCTGGCGACATCGAAGTGTAGCGCAGTCCGGCCGCCATCGCCGTGGTCAGGCGCTCGCGGGGCAGGCGCGAATCCTCGTCCTTCGGTGGTGTCCAGCGCAGCAGCACGGCCGTGAGCGGGAGATAGGTAAAACTGTTGGCGACGAAGGCGCCGATCGAGCCCACCGCACCCACGATCGCCCCTCCCAGCGCGGGGCCGAGCGAGCGGGCGATATTGAACGTCATGGAGCTGTAGGCGACTGCCGCCGGCAGGTTGGCACGCGGCACGATCTCGCCGATGACCGCCTGCGAGGCCGGACCGTTGATCGCAAGCCCGGCGCCGATGGCGAAGGTGAAGGCGAGCAGGAGTTCCGGAGTCAGCCAACCCTGCCAGGCGAACACCACCAGCGCCGCCGATACCGTCAGCATGAAGACTTGCGCGAACAACATGATGCTGCGCCGCTCGAAACCGTCGGCCAGCGCGCCGGCGGGTAAGGCAAGCAGCATCAGCGGCAAAACCAGCGAAGTCTGCACCAGTGCCACCATCGAGGCCGAGCCGGACAGCTCGGTCATAAGCCAGGCAGCGCCTACGCCCTGGATGTTGGTGCCGAAACTGGAAACGAGCGTCGTCAGCCACATGGCGGCGAAAATGCGGATCGCGAAGGGCGATTGCGGCGCCTGTTGGGCGCGGTCGATCTCGGTCCGATCTCTACTACGGACAGCGCTCATCGCGGCAACCGTTATCCGGATTCGAGCAGACGCGAAATACGCTTGGTCAACAACGGCTCGATGCTCTCGATCTGCGGCGCGATATAGAACTGGCGCGTGGTGATCCCGGCAAAGGCCGCCTGAGCAATGGCTTCCGGCGTCATCGCCCCGCCGCGCAGCTCTTTCGCCGCTTCGTCGCCGCTTGCCGCGCGGGTACGCTCCTCGCTCTCCCTGAGCAGGGGCGTATCGACTCGCGGCGGGCACAGCATCGACACCTTGATCGCGTCCTGAGAAGCCAATTCCATCTCGAGGCTGTCGGCGATCGCCCACACCGCGTGCTTGACCGCGGTGTAGGATGCCAATTCGGGAGCGGAAACGAAGCTCCCCATCGATCCGGTGATCACGAATTGGGCCGACTCGCCGGCATCCAGCATGCGGCCAAGGAAGGCGTGGACGGTATTGACCGTGCCCATGATGTTGATGTCGACCGAACGCTGCCAGATCGCCAGATCGGGCCGCAGCGTGGAGCCGTAGTTCAACACGCCCGCATTGGCGAACACCGCCGCCGGTGCGCCGTAGGTTTCGAATACCTCGTCGGCGAAGATCCCGAATGCCTCGGCATCGCGGATATCGAGCTTGCGCGCAATGCCGCCGCCGCCGCCGTTCGCCTCGACCATGGACAGGGTCTCGTTCACGCCGTCTTCGGTAATATCGGCAAGCGCCACGGTCATTCCCCGTTCCGCCGCTGTCAGTGCGAGCGCGCGGCCGATTCCAGAGCCTGCTCCGGTGATGACGGCATTGCGGCCGCCGAGTTCGAGACCGGCCATTACGCCGCTCCGGCCAGAGCAGGTTGCGTCGTATCCGCGAGATCGCCCGAGAAGGTCATCGCGTGCCAGTCGATCTCGGTCAGCAGGCGATGATATTCGGGGCTGTACCACGGCGCGTTGACCTGCAGTCGCCCACCCTGGTCGGCATTGAGATAATAGTTCTTGTCCGCTCCGCCGAGGGCGCTCAATTGCACGAGGTTCTTCGATTCCTCGTCGAGCGCCTCGTTATAGGCATCGTAGGCTTCGCGGGTGACATCGACCTGGCTCGCTCCCTCCTGAAGCATCCGCATCAGCATCCGTGCGGCGAAGCTGCCCCACGTGGCGAACCAGACGGGCTGCTGCGGACCGCCGGAGATCGGCTGCGAGTTGGGGCCGTAGAGCGTGAACAGGTTGGGGAAGCCCGGATGCATCAGGCCGAGATAGGCGCGCGCGCCGTCCTTTGAATCCCATTCGTCGTGCAGGTCCTGCCCATCATCGCCCTTGTAGCGCGTGGGCCAGAGGTACTTCTCGACCGCATAGCCGGTGGCGGTTATCACAAGATCGCATTCGTGGACTTCGCCATCCTCGGTCTCGATACCGTCGGGCACGAAGCGCTTGATCGGCGTCGTGCGCAAGTCGACATTGTCGCGCGTCAACGCCTTGTACCAGCCATTGTCTACCACCGGGCGGCGCGACAGCGGGGCGTAGTCGGGCGTGAGCTGGGCGATCAGCTCCTCGTCGTGATCGACCTGGTCGGCGATGTACTCTTTCAGCGTGACGCGCATCGCGTCATTGCCTTCGTTCACCACCCCGCCGCTCTTCTGCCACTCGGGATCGGGCAACATCAGCTTGTGCGTGTCGAACAGCGGCACGGTGGCGGTGAAGCGCCACCAGTTGCGGTAGCCGGGGAAGTTCTCGATCACCCACAGGTGCTCGTCCTCGATCGGGCGCCCGTATCCTGCGCGCGGAGTGATCCATTGCGGCGTGCGCTGGAACACGTCGACATGCTCGGCTTCGCGGGCCAGCGCGCCCAGGAGCTGCACGCCGGTCGAACCATTCCCGATGGTGGCGATCCGGCGACCGGCATAGTCCAGATGCTCGGGCCATTGCGCGGTGTGGACGATGTCGCCCTTGAAATCCTTCCTGCCGGGGAAGTCGACGATCTTGGGCGAGGCGAACAGCCCGCTGCACGAGACGATGGCGTTCACGCTCATGCGTTTCTCGCCTTCGGGCGTGTCGACGGTGAGGTGCCACAGGCTCGCCTCGGAATCCCAAGCCGCTTCCTTCACGTCGTGCGCGAACAGGGTACGGTCGTAGACACCGAACTTCTTGCTGACCTTGTCGAGATGCGCGCGCACGGTCTTGCCGCGACCGAAATATTCCTTCCAGTGGAATTCACGGTCGAACATCAGTTCGTACGACACCGACATGGTGTCGACGCGGACATCGGGATAGTTGTTGACGCTCCAGACCCCGCCGACTTCGGGGCGACGTTCGAGCACCGCATAGTCGATGCCAAGAATGTCGAGCTGCACGCCCATCCCGATGCCGGCAAAGCCGCTGCCGATGACGGCGACCTTGAACCCCTCCGGAATATCGGGACGCTCGCCCTCCCACTCGGCCATATACGGGTAGTCGTCGAAACCGGCGATCTCGTGGCGGGCATTGTATTCCTTGTCGCCGATGGGGGTACCGAGGGCCAGTTCCATCATCGCGCGCATGGCGGCGGGTTCCGGCGTTTCGGAGAGGTCGGTCGATGCATTTTCGCTGAGCCAATTCGTCGCGCGCGAGATCACCTGCTCGCGCTGTTCCTCGTCCCACTGCGCCAGCGGCGGCAACTCCGCCAGAAACTCGTCACCGGTGTGCTGGAACAGCGCGATCCGCACTGCCTCCAGGTCCGCGAAGCGCACACCGCGCCTGATGAATTCCTTGTCCTGCATGGCACCGATTCTCCCAATTGCGGTACCCCTATTACCACACAGATTTTCTTTTGCAATATCGAAAAACATTTCCATTTTGCAAAAGATCTGGTAGAGAACGGCCATGAGCAGGCCCGCCCTTTCCGCCCTTCGCGCGCTCGAGATCATCGATGTGATGGCGGGGCAGCCGTCGGAGAAATTCACCCTGTCCGATATCGTGCGGTTGACCGGCACCAATGCCGCGTCGTGCCACGCCATCCTCAACGTCATGATGCAGCGCGGCTACCTGCTGCGCGATCCGGAGCGGAAGACCTATCGGCTCGCACCGGTGATGGTGGCGATCGGCGAAGCGGCGGCGAGGCACGACCCTCTGCTGGCGCAGGCGAAGCGGGTCGCCGCGGACTGGGCCGAGCGCAGCGAGCGGGAAGTCGTGCTCACCGCGCGTGCGGGCGAGGATATTATCGGCGTCGCCGGCTTCGCGCCCGCTCGCATTCCGAACACCAGCGTACGAGTGGGCCAGCGCGTGCCCTTGCGCGCTCCCCTGGGTGGTTTGTTCTTCGCTTGGGCCGATGCCGACGAACAGGCCGGATGGTGCAGCCCCGACGATGACGAAACCCCTTTTGCAGTGCGCGCTGCGCACGAGGCGGCGCTGGCATTGTTGCGCGAACGCGGTTTCCTGGTCTCGCTCCGCACGGTCGAGCACGGTGCCTTTACCCGCCAACTCGTCCAGGCGCAGGATGAGGGGCTGGCGGAAAGCCGCTTGGCGGTATTGCTCGCGGCGATGGATAACGGGCTCTATCAGCCGTCCGAAATCGAACCGGAAGCAGAGTATCGCGTACAGACGCTGTCGGCTCCGATCTTCGATAGGCACGGTCGGGTGCTTTACAATGTCGGGGTGGTCTATCCGGCCGAGCCCGTCAGTGGCGAAGACTTGCTGCAAGAGGGATACGCGCTGGTCGAGGCCTGCAACGCCGGGTGGGCGGGCGAAAGAATAATCAGAAAAGGAGCGGAATAGTGAGCAGCAGTTTGGATCTGCGCGACCAGTGCGCGATCGTTTGGGGCGGGGCGGCTGGCATCGGGGAGGCAACTTCGCGGCTCCTGGCGCAGCGCGGTGCCCGCGTGGTGATTGTCGGCCGAAATCCCGCTCCGGGTGCGGATTTGGCGGAGGCCTTGGCGGCAGCCGGCTTGCAAGCCGTCTCGGTTGCTGGCGACGTGATGAGCGAGGAATCGGTCGAGGCGACAGTAGCCGCCGCGACAGATGCGTTCGGAACCCCGACGCTGTCGGCGAACATCATCGGGACTGCCGGATTCAGCGACCTGCTCGATATGGAAACACGGATGTGGGACGACCAGCTGGCGCTAAACCTGCGCCCGATGTTCCTAATCGGACGAACCATGGCGCGCCGGCTGCGCGATGCGGGAGAGCGTGGATCGCTTGCCTTTACCGGCTCTATCGGGGGAGAACAGGGCGCCGCACGGCATGCCGCCTATGGCGCGGCCAAGGCGGGGATGGTGGCCTTGGCGAAATCCATGGCGATGGAATGGGGCAAGCTCGGCATCCGGGTGAATCTCGTTTCACCGGGTCCGATCGCGACGCCGCGTATCACACCTTCTCCCGAGATGAACGCGCTGTTCGAGCGCAAGCTGCCGGCGGGCCGCTTTGGCAAGCCCGAGGAAGTGGCGGAAGCACTCGCTTTTGTGCTGTCCGACGCGGCAAGCTTCATCAACGGACAGAACATCATCGCCGACGGCGGCTGGATGGCAGTCCCACCGATTTCGGCGGACGACAATCCCAATATCTAGGCGATCAGGCGCCGTTCTTCCGCGCGCCTCGAGCTGCCCAAGCCTGCAAGCAGGTGCGCCCGCTTGAGGAACAGGTGTGCGTCGCATTCAGCGGTAAAGCCCATGCCGCCATGCACCTGGATACTTGCCTTGGCGTTCTTGATGGCGGCGTTTCCCGCCAGCCAGCGCGCCGCCGCCACTTCGCTTGTGTCGTTTCCGCCGAGACCGAAGGAGACGGCCGCAACCCGGGCCTGCGAATCCGCGGCATCTGCGCGTACGCGCATGTCGGCGAGGCTGTGCTTGATCGCCTGGAACGAGCCGATCGGCTGGCCGAACTGTTCGCGCTGCTTGGCGTAGTCGACAGCCAAATCGGTCGCCGATTGCGCCAAGCCGGACAGCGCAGCGGAGATTAGCAACGAAATCTGGTCGGCGATGGCATGGCGCGTAACCGGCGCGGGGGACGGCGAGGTGCGGCTGATCCCAAGCGTTTCGTCCATGGCGTGTGCATCGGCCCACTCGAAAGCATCAGTGCGATGCAGGGACGCTCCGCTGTCGAGCAGCACGATCCAACCGGCGCCTTCGCCATCGTAGAGAAACAGATCGCCGCCAAGACCGGGCGCAGCAAACGCGGCGCGGGTTTCCCCGGCAATCAGCGCAGTGCGATCCTCCCCTTCGGCCAGATGGACTGCCGCGATTTGCGCCAATAGCGAAGGCGAAGCCAGCACCCGACCCAGTTCTCGTGCCGCGATTACCTCTTCGGGAAGTCCATAGCCCGCGCCGCCATCCGCTTCGGGCACGCCCATGCCGAAGATGCCCAATTCGGCGATGTCGCTCCACATCGCACGCTCGCGGGCACCGCCATGGCCGCTTTCCTCGCGCAGCCGGTCAACCGGCAGCAAGTCCGCCAGCATCCCGCCGATGGAATCGGCAATCATCTGCTGTTCGTCTGTGGGGTGCAGGTCGATGATCATATCGCGGCTCATATGGCTCTAGGCCCCCGCGGCAGATCGAGCACGCGTTCGCCGATTACGTTGCGGCGGATTTCCGACGTGCCGCCGCCGATCGCCCATTTGAAGCTCTCGAGATAGTGCAGCGGCCAATTGTGCTCGCCATCGCGGACAAGCGCGGAGCATCCGAAGATTTCCAGCGCCGCCCCGTTCACGCGGCGCGTCAACTCGCCGAAATAGAGCGCGGGGATATTGCCCTCGGCCCCCGGTACCTCCTCACGCATCCCACGCGAAACCGATGCGATGGTAAGCGAACGTAAGGCCATGACTTCGGCGCGCAGGCCGGCGAGCTTGGCGGCGACGGCATCGTCCGCGATCAGCGTACGGTTGGTTGCGGGATCGGTGGTCTCGCGAGCCGCTTCGATCAATCGCTCGACACCGTTCGCCAGTTCGATCTGGTGTGCGATCGTACCTGTCCCGCGTTCGAAACCGAGCGTGGTCATCGCGATGGCCCAGCCCTTGTTGATCTCGCCGACCACATTGGTGAGCGGGATGCGGACCTCGTCGTAAAACACCTGAGCGAAATGGGTGACGCCGCTCATCGCGGTGATCGGGCGGATGTCTATGCCGGGCAAGTCCATGTCGCACACGATCCAGGTCAGACCACGATGGCGCGGTTCTTCGGGATTGGTGCGCACCAGCAGCTCTTGGCGGTTTGCGCCCTCGGCATAGCTGGTCCAGATCTTGGTGCCGGTGACCACCAAGCAATCGCCATCGACAACGCCGCGGGTCTTGAGGCTGGCGAGATCGGAACCCGCGCCGGGTTCGGAGAAGCCCTGGCACCAGTTCTCGTCCCCCTTGAGAATGGCCGGGAGGTATTTCGTCTTCTGCTCGTCCGAACCCTGTACGATGATCGTCGGCCCGGCATGGCTCAGCGCCACGAACATCGAGGCCGAGGGTGGCGCCCCGGCACGGGCATATTCCTCGTGCCAGATCAGCTGTTCGAGCACCGATAACCCGCGCCCGCCATATTCCTCCGGCCATGAAACGCCAGCCCAGCCGCCTTCGTATTGCGTGCGCTGCCAGGCGAGATCGTATTCGCGCAGGGCGAGGCCTTCGGGCGGCCGCGGACCCTTGGGGACATGGTCTTCCAGCCAATCGCGGCATTCGGCGCGGAATCGGTCGAGCTCGGGATCTTCGATCAGGCGCATGGCAACAATGTCCTTAGCGGCTCTTGGGCAGGCCGAAAAAGGCTTCGGCCACCTGGCTGCGATGGACTTCCGACGTGCCACCATAAACGGTGGTGACCGAGCCGTGGCGCATCTCGTGCTCGAGCTGCTTCGCGCCATGCTTGCCGCGCAGCAGGCTGTCGGGCGCAGCCATCTCCCACAGGTCGGTGGCGTCCTTTAGCAACGCTTCGGAGCTGTAGAGCTTGCTCATCGGCCCTGCCGCGCGGTCGCTGCCCTGCTGCTTGAGCCAGAGCGCGCGCCAGTAAAGGAGATACGAAACGCGGTTGCGCGTCGCCGCCGCGGCAACGCGTTCGAGCACGCGCGGGCTGTCGATGGCCTTGCCACCGTCGCGTTCCGCCTCGCGCGCCCATTCGACCGCGCTTTCCACGGCGTGGCGATGCGGTCCGGTAAAGCCGCCGCCGCCCTGTTCGATGGTGAGCGCGAAGCCCATGACTTCGAGCCCGCCATTGACCGGCCCGATACGATAGCTGTCGGGTACCCGCACGTTTTCGTAAAAAGTGGCATTGGTACGCTCGTCCTGGAACGTATGCACCGGGTGGATTTCTACGCCTGGATCGTCGAGCGGGACCAGGAACACCGTCATGCCCCTGTGCTTGGGGGCCTCGTGATCGGTGCGGGCGAGCAAGAATGCATGATGGGCGAGATTTGCGCCGCTCGTCCACATCTTCTGCCCGTCGACGATCCAGTCGCCCGAGCCATCCTCCGCCTGCCGCGCGCGAGTCTTCGCTGCAAAGACATCGCTGCCCGAGTGCGGCTCGGAAAAGCCGAGGCAGGAAATGATATCGCCATCGGCGAGGCGCGGGACGATATCCGCCCTAGCCTCGTCCGAGCCGAAGTGGATTATCGAATGGCCGACCAGATTGGAGACGTATTGCGAGTGCGATGTGACGCCTTCGTCTTCCCACACCTGTAGCGCGGCGGCGGTGGCGAAATCGTCCAGTCCGCGCCCGCCATGTTCTACCGGCCAGCTGGGGAATAACAGTCGCGCCTTGCCCATCTTCTTGTTCAGTTTCCAATCGTGTCCGTCATAGGAAAAGTGCGCGTTGTCGCGGTATTCCTGAGTCAGTTCCCGCTGGAAGAACGCGCGCGTTTCCTGGGCGAAAGCCACGGCTTCCTCGCCATAGCCGAACTCGATCTCCATTGGGCCTATCTCGGGAAGGGCAGCGTCGCTGCCGAGCCACAGCCGCCGTCCCGCCTCGATCAGCTGGTCGCGCGGATTGCCGAACACGCCAGGGGCGGCCCGGGCGCGGCGAACATAAAGCTGAATATCGTATTCGATCGCTAGCCCGTAGCCGCCGAACGTATGCTGCGCGCGATAGACTGCCTGCGAGGCAGCCTGTGCGGCAAACCAGTAAGCCATGGGCGCGGCGGCCGTGGCCTGCGGTCCGTCCTGAGCGATCTCCGCCATCGCCCAGCGCCAAATCATGTCCGCGCCGGTCATCTCGGTCGCCATGTCGGCCAGCGGATGCGCGACTGCCTGATAAGCGGCGATCGGCCTGCCGAACTGTTCGCGTTCCTTGGCATAGTCGCCTGCCAGTTCGAGCGCGCGCAGGCCCGCCCCGGTCATCCAGGCGGCGGTAAGCAGCTTCCATTCCTCCAGTGCGGCGAGGAAGTGCGCGCGGGCGTCATTGCTGGCCGAGAGCACTTCGCCGTCCAGCGCAGCCAGATCGAGCGAATCCAGCGGCTGCCCGGCGAGATTGACCGGTGCGCCTGATTTGCCGGGCCGGACTAGCTTCACATCCTCGCCATCGAGCGCCAGCACGGCGTCGGCCACCGCACCGCCGGGCACGAGTTGCGCGCCCGCATCTGCTTCCGATAGGGCGAGCGTCACCACGGCCTCGCCGGTGCTGGCCGCCTGGATTAAGTCTTCGGGGCCCTGCACTTGTGCCAGCAACCGTGCGGCGACAATACCTTCCACCAGCGGCGCGCTGGCGAGTTGGCGACCGGCCTCGAATGCAACTAGCCCGGCCTCGAACGCGCCGAAGCCATCTTCCCCCGGCAGGCGCATGGCGAGCGCACCCATTTCTCCGAGCGCCTTCCACAACTCCGCATCGAATCCGTCGTTCTCGTCCTCGGCCTTGCGCACTCGCTCCATCGAGCTTTGCTCGGCGAAGAACTTGCGAAATTCGTCCGACAGGATCGTCTGGTCTTCGGACAGCGACAGATTCACGCCCCTGCTCCTTCGCTTACCGCGTCGGCGGCCATCGCCTTGACGCTCTTAAGGTCGACTTTAAGCGAGGGCGTACGGGGGATGGCATCGGGAAACAGGTAGGCGACCGGCACATTGGTCTTGGGCAACCTGGCGCGAATGGCTGCTTCCACCTCTTCGGCGGACAGTTTGTCATGGCCCGGCTGCATTTCGATCACGGCCACGGGAACCTCGCCCAAGCGCCGGTCGGGCGCTCCGACCACGCTGCACACCGCAACGCCGTCCAGCCGGTTGATCACGCCTTCGATTGCGCCGGGCATGATCTTGAAGCCGCCGCGGATGATCACACCGTCGATGCGGCCCCGGTGGTACAGGAAGCCGTCCTCGTCCAGCATACCGAGATCGGTGGTCTTGATGAACTCGTCGCCGAGCATTGGAATCTTGACCTCGATTAGGCCGGTCTCACCGGCGGGCAGTGCCTCGCGCGTCTCGGCATCGACGATGCGGACGACATTCTCGCCCGACGGCCTGCCCACGCTGCCGAATTTGGCCTCGCCGAATTTCTCGTGCAGCGCTGCCGACATAGTGGTGGCCGCGCCGCAGAACTCGGTCGCGCCATAGGAGAGGAGGATCGCGACATCGAAGCGTCGTTCGAATTCGCGATGCGAATCGACGTCCACCGCAGCGGTACCGACCATGACATAGCTGACACCGTCCAGCGCATCGTCGCCGACATCGGCCCGATCAAGCAGCATCCGCACGCCCGCGGGCGGGATCACCACCGCACGCGGGCGTGTGGCCCACACGAATGCGAGCCAGTCGTCGAGATCAAACTTTTCTTGGAACAGCATCGGCCGCCGCGTCACCGCGTAGGGCAGGAAAGAATAGATGCCGGAGATGTTGCTGAGCGGGAAATTGACGGTTCCGGGGTCGCCTTCCTCGTCCTGCGAACCTCCCTGGTCGAGCACCCCTTGGGCCAAGATCGCGGTCTCCAGCGTGGAGAACAGCGCGGGCGATCGCTTGGGTGCGCCGGTCGTGCCGCTGGTCAGCAATTCGACCACCGGCTGATCAGTGGGGGCCGCGGTGTTCGAGCGGTCGGCCTCGAGATCGCCCGCTACAAGCTTAACGGGTTCGTCTGCCTCGAGGTCCGCCGAAAGCGAGATTCCCAGGGCGCCGGGTGCGAGCGCGGCGAGCGTTTCCCCGGTCCAGTCCTGCTCGTCGGCAATCACCGCAGGGAGATTTAGCGTCTTTAGATCCGCCGCGATGGCCTCGGGCGACTGAAACGCATAGGCCATCACGATGCTGCGGCGACCCGCCAGCAGAGCCAGCAGCGCGGCCGCGAAAGCGGGGCGGTTGCGCGGCACGAAGCCGATCTGCTGTGCCTCGCCAAGCCCCGCTGCTTCAAGCAGTCGTTCCACTTCGTCCGCAACCCGTTTGAGATAGGCCCAGCGGACCTCGCTGCCCTTGAAGTGCAGCGCGACCTTCTCGCCGTCACCGGCAAGCGCAGAGGCAATTAGCGTATCGAGCATCCGAGCCATGGCAAATCCTATCCCTGCAATTGAGATACAGGAATTGCTTTATGGTGCAAGGCAATTCGCGTCTGGCGCAGCTCGCAATCAGTCTAAGCCGCCGCGCCGTGGCTGCTCGAATATATCGCCCTGTCAACGCGCGCCTGTCCAACAATCAAACTCGTTCAGGGCATCCTACAGCGCCGGACGTGAACCGGGTGCAGCGCGCTCCTGCGGCGCGCCGGCGAAGCATTGCGCGATCTCCAGCCACTTTTTCGCCGCGTCACCCTCTGCGACGAGCGCGGTATCCTCGAATGCGCGGCGTTGCGTCACGACCATCGCAAAATCGAGCGCCGGGCCGCGGACCGAACCCTGGCCTTCGCCGGGCCAGTCCCACTCGTCGCCCGAGGGAGGCGTAAGTCGGACGTCCGGACGAGCAGACACTTCGAGACCGCGATTGCGGAACGACCACCCGAAGGTGCGCACGCCGAGATCGCAGATATGCCGGACGCGCCCGGTCGGCTTGCGCTCGACACCAAACAGGTCGTAGATGTCCTGGCCGTGCGCCCACACCTCCATTAGCCGCGCAGTCGCGAAGGACAGCACGCCCATCTCCGGTCCGAACCAGACGACGCGATAGCCCTCGGGCGCATCGCGCAATTGCTGCACGATATTCTCATAACCTTTGCGCCAGGTCTTCAGCACTTCCGCATCGGAAATTCCCGCGAATTCGCGGCGCACCTGTTCGGACAGTTCGATGCCCTCTGCTTGCTGCGCGCGGATATCCTCGACCATGGCGGCGAAGGCGTCGCGATCGTCGAGCGAGACCAAGCCAAAATTATCGACTTGGTGCAGGTGAAGGATCTGATCGCGTGCGGTCCAGTCGAAAAACGGCGTAGGGCGCTTCCAGTCCGCGTCGGCAAGGCCGGATACGAAACCGTCCAGTTCCCGGTTTTCCGCGAGCAGGTCTTCGCACAGCGCGACGACCGTCGACGGGTCAGCCATTCTGCAGCACCGAGTCCTTGAACATGGTGTTTTCGAGGCCCTTCTTCATCCAGTCCTCGATCGTGCCGGAGCAGCGGTGGCTGGCCAACTCGGCCATTTCCACGTCGCCTTCGAGAATCGCATTGGCGAGCTTGAGCCGCAGTTTGCGGTAGGTCGCCACACGATCGGGCCGGTTGATCAGCACATCCTGCTCGCGTCGCAACTGCGCAGTAAAATCGTAGAGAATCTCCAGCAGCAGGGTCAGCACAGCGTTCTGGCTCATTTCGCCGAGAATCTCGCCGAACAGCCGCTCGCTGCGCAGGAACTCGCGATAGCCGTGGCCGTCGGCTTCGTTCTCGCCCGCCTCGAGATCGACCTGGCAGTCGATGAATTTCTTCAGCTTGGCTCGCAGTGCCGGGTTCTTGTTGCGCGCGGCGCGCTTGGCCAGTTCGGCCCGCAGGGGCTCCATAGCGGCGGTGGTTTCCGACAGGCCGGCGTTGCGGCTCATCAGGTATAACGCCGCCATACGGCTGACGCTGAGCGAGCCGGGCCGGGCGGCGAAATAGCCGCCACCGACACCGCGCTTGATCGTAATCAGGCTTTCCTGAACGACGCGCGCCGACGCCTGCCGCAGGGTCGGGCGGCTCACCCCGAGCCGGCCGATCATGTCCTCTTCCGAGCCGAGGAATTCGCCGTCGTCCTTCGACAGGGCGTAGATCCTCAACTCCTTCGCTGCGGCATCGACTGCCGAAACCGAGTTGGCCGTGCTGCGCTTCGTTTTTGTTTCTGCCACTTGTTTCGGTCCTTGACGTGTCGTGTCTTCGAATTCGCCGGCGATTATTGCACCGTCAGCGAAAATGCCCGCCCGTAACGGCTATCGCAGCCGAGGAAACAAAAGCCGATTCCGGCGTCGACAAAAAGAGGCAGACCTTTGCTACCTCTTCCGGCGTTCCGGGTCGAGCTGCGCGATTGAGCGTTTCCACCGCGACGTGCGGGCTGTCGTCTTCGAACATATAGGCGGTCATCGGGGTCTCGATGACGCCCGGGCAGACCGCATTGATGCGCACGGTCGGACCCAGTTCGCCCGAAAGGGCCTCGGTAAAGGCGACGAGACCGGCCTTGGTAGCCGAATAGGCGGCGAGACCCGGTTGCGAGCGCAGGCCGGCCAGTGAGGCAACATTGATAATCGTGCCAAATTCGGCCTGCTCCAAAAGTGGCAAGGCGGCGCGGCAGGTCAGAAACGGACCCCCAAGGTTCACGCTCAGCACGCGCTGGAAATCGGCGAAGCTTGTCTCGCGCACCGGCTTGCGGACCAGGATACCGGCGACATTCACCAATCCGTCGATCCCGCCCATCCGCTCGGCAGCGCCGGAAATCGCGCGTTCGACCCCGTTCTCGTCGGAGATGTCGCCCGCGACGGCGTGCTGGCCCAATTCGTCGGCGATTGCGGAGAGCCTCGCTTCGGTGATATCGAGCAATGTCAGCGCCGCGCCTTCGGCCGCGAACAGCCGCGCCACGGCTTCGCCCATGCCCGAAGCCGCGCCGGTCACGACTATCTTGCGCCCCTTGAGCCTTTCTCCGCTTGCAATCGTCAATTCAACTTCCTCTTTTTCCCCTTCTATGCTCTAAAAAGCCCAATTGGAAGCTGATAAACGTGATTTGAAATAGAGGAATTGCAATGCCGATGGATTCCGACGCCGAGGCGATGATGAAATTGCTGGACAGCATGGCGCCGCTTCCGACAGCCGAGACTGTGGCCCATGAATATCGCGCGGAGCGTGCCGCCGATCTAGCCGGTCGCGAGATCGAGGTGGTAGAAATCGATCACGTCGAGACGTTCGATATCGAGCGCGATGGCGTTCAGGTGACGGTCCGCCTCTACCGGCACGGAGCGAACGCCGAGCCGCGCCCGGCTCTGCTTTACATGCATGGGGGCGGGTTCGTGACCTGCAGCATCGACACCCACGACCCCTATTGCCGCACGCTCGCACTCGAAACCGGGCTGATCGTGGTTTCGGTCGAGTATAGGCTCGCGCCCGAGCATCCGCACCCGGCCGCGTTCGAGGACAGCCGCGCGGCGTTGCAATGGCTCGCCAGCCCGGCCGCGGCCCAAAAGGGCATCGACACGGGTAGCATTGTCGTTAGCGGCGACAGCGCGGGCGGCGCCCTGGCGGCGGCGCTGTGTCTGTGGGCGCGCGACAATGACGGTCCGGCGATCGTGCACCAAGTGCTGATCTACCCGGTGATCGACAATGATTTCGACACTGCATCCTACCAGGAGAATGCGACCGGCTACTACCTGACGACCGAAAGCATGCGTTGGTACTGGCAGCAATATCTCGGCGATGCCGACGCCGATGCGGATCAGTTCGCCGCGCCGGGAAAGGCGAGCGACCTGTCGGGTCTACCTCCGGCCACGATCGTCACCGCGGGCTTCGACCCTCTGCGCGACGACGGCGCGAATTATGCCCGGAGGCTCAAGGCGGCCGGCGTGCCGGTCGAATATCGCGATTATGACGGAACCTTCCATGGGTTTGCCGGCATATTCGCACTTGAAAGTGCGCGCGCCTCGTTCGCCTTCATCAAGAAGCGGCTCGTAGACGCCGTGATGTGAATTGATTTGCCGTACGCATTGCACGGGCTGTCATGACGGGTAATCTCACGCCGTGAGCAACGTGGCGGAAAAGGCGATCGATCCTCGTGCGGCGCGCAGTCGCGAGCGGCTTCACCAGGCAATGCTGTCGCTTATCGCCCGCAAGCCGTTCGACGAGATTTCGGTGGTCGAGATCGTCTCCGAAGCGGGGTTGGGCTACGCCACCTTCTTTCGCCACTACCCGGACAAGCACGCATTGTGGGAGGCGGCGACCGAAAGCCTCATTCATGAAATCAACGTTCGTGTCGCTCCCTTCATGGCGACTGCCGACCATCGGCAGGCGGCGATGGAAATCTGTCGCTACGTCGCCAAGCACCGCGACGCCTATCGCGTCCTTCTGGCCGGCGGATCCGCCGATGCCATGCGAGAAGTGATGCTGCACGACACGCTCGAGGTAGCGCGGGGGCAGCCGTCCGAACAGCTAATAGGTTTGCCGCCGACGCTCGGCAGCCATTTTGCAGTCAACGCGATCTTCGCGATTCTCGCTTGGTGGGTCCGCGATCACGCAGACGTGCCGCCCGAAGAGGTTGCGGAATATCTTGACCGGCTAGTATTCGCGCCGATATTCGATCGCCGCTGACGCGCGTCAGTCGTGCAGCAGGTGGTTAAGCTCCTCCCAAGCATCGCCGGGGCCGCGCGCGAAGCCCAGTTCGGCTGCGGCTTCGTCCAGTGGGGTGTCGAGATACCGGGTGTAGTCGACCATGAACAGCGGCGTGTCGAGTGCCTGCCCCGCCTCGACGCCCCGCCGCGTGGCTTCCATCATTAGCGAAACGCCGCCCGGATAGTTGAACACCGTCCGGGCATAGAGCGCACTCGACACGAAGCTGTTGTTGATGTTCACCTCATGCGCGAGCGCGGGGGAGAGCAGGCTGGCGTTGGCGGTCACGTTCATCACTGCAAGCGCGTGCTCGCCGGCATGGTTGGGTCCGAAGCCGGTCAGCAGGTGTTGCAGATCGTGGCTGTGGCCGATCGCGCGGATGATGAATTCGTAGTCGCTTTGCGCGTCGTAGTTCATCACGAAGCGCATGGTCATGCCCGATTGGGTAAGGAACTTGTGCACCTCGTGGCCGAGCGTTCCCTCCGCGCAGTCGGCGACATCGCCAGGTTCGATCACGATCGCTTTGCGCTCGGTCAGCCAGGCATCGAAAGCGGGGTTGGCTTCGCGCTCCGCGGTAACGGCGTCGGCAGCGGCGAAATAGTCGGTGACGTCGGCGATGCCGCGGCTCATCTCCGGAATGTCCCAGGTAAAGGGCAGATCGTCGCCGTAGCGGCGCAGCGCCATAGTGGCGAAGGCGTCCTTGAATAGCGGACTGTTCAAATATTTCGAAGTGCTCATCGGCACGCTGCCCGCGACGGGAACCTTGCCCTGCCGCATATAGGCGGCTTCCTGGGCAGTCATACCGCCCTGACGGCGGAAGACTTCCGAAGGGTCGCGGTCCTCGATCCTTTTCATTTCGTTCATTGCCCGACCTCCCTCACTCGGCTGCCTCGGCGAGCTCGCTTTCACCGCCCGGCCGCTCCCCCGCGATCGTGCCCGGATAGTTGCCGGTGAAGAAGCCCGCCTGAAAGGTCGGGTGCCCGGCAACCATGGTCAGCCGCATCGGTGCGGCCTGGCGGGTATAGCGCCAGGTGCGCCCGCCCGAGCCGTCGGGCACGTCGAACATTCGGATCGTCGGACGGCGCTCGATCTCGTCTATGTTCCACACCGCCACATCGGCGCTGCGGCCCGGCTCCAGCTTGCCCCGGTCGTGCAGGCCGAAGAAGTCGGCCAGCTTGCCGGTGCAATTGTGGACGGCCTCCTCGATCGTCAGCAGCTTTTGGTTGACGACGTAATCGAGGATCAGGTCGATATGGTCGCCGATACCGCACAGCATCTGCCCGTGCGCGCCGGAATCCGAGACGTTGCCGATGGCATTGGGATCCTTGAACAGGTCCGCCATCATCTGGTTCGATTCGCGATCGATCGTGAACACCAGCGTCGAATGTAGCCCGTTCAGCTTGAGCCATTCGGCCAGCGCGTCCGACGGATGCTCCCCGTCGCTCGCCGCGACCGCGTCGGCCAGCGTTACGTCGGCTCCGAAGGGCCCGTGGCCGCTCTCGCTTTCGATCATCGTAACCTTCTCGGGGCGACGGAAATAGGCCTGCGGATACATGTCCTCGTCCCACGCCTTGCGCGCGCGGGCGCGCCAGTCGAGGTCGTCGAGCAGGTCGTACTTGGCCTGCTCGTCATCGGCCTCGATCAGCTCGTGCCAGACGAGATTGTTCGACTGTGCGAAGGTGAGCGAGTTGAAGAAATTGACGTTGGTGGTCGGCGGCACGTGGTGGAAGGCGGTGTACATCGGCCGCCCTTCGTTCTTGAACCGCTGGTGGATCGCGTGCGTGTTTGGTAGCCGCGCCATCTGGAATTTCAGGGTCGGCACGCCCGCCCACAGCGTGCGGAATTTCCGTCCCTTCAGCAGCGGATCGAAGCGCGCGAGGTCTTTCTCGCCTTCGTAGCGCTGGAATACCGACATCATGATCTGGAAGGTCTTGTCCTGGTATTCCTCGAGCACATCGAACAGCGCGGCGAATTCCCGGTCTTCGGCCAGCAGTGAGGGAACGGGATTACCCTGCCCGTCATAGTCCATCGTATTGCTTGAAAGCCCGAGCGCGCCCGCGTCGAGCGCGTCGCGCAACTGCGCCTGCATCCGCGTGATCTCGTCCTCGGTCGCGGCGCGTTTCGTCGCGTCCATACCCATCACCGCGAGCCGCAAGGCGATGTGGCCGCAATAGAATTCCATGTTCACCGGCACACGCAATTTGCCCAGCATCGAGTCGCGATATTCGGACCAGCTGCGCCAGTCCCACGGCAGTGCTTCGCGGAACGGCGTGATCGGAATGTCCTCGAAGAAGGAGAAGATCTTGATCATCGCATCGCGCGCCTGCGGATCGTCGCTGACCGGCGCCGCCGTGAAGCCGCAATTGCCGTTGATGCTGGAAGTGACGCCGTAGCCGCTCATCGGCTCGAGGTTGGGGTTCCACCACATCGGGGCGTCGTAATGGTTGTGCGTTTCGATGAAGCCGGGGGTGACGTAGCAGCCGGTTGCGTCGACGAGCCGTTCACGCGGGCCCTTTTCGAGATCGGGACCTACGCCGACGATCCTGCCGTCGGTGATGCGCACATCGGCCTTGCGGGCATCGGCGCCGGTACCGTCGACCACGGTACCACCCTTGATCAGCGTATCGAACAGCATCTCCGTCTCCCGTATGCGCCCATTGCGGCAGCGCTATCTGTGATATAGTGTGTATCATACTTTACTCCTAGGGCCGGTCAAGGCTAAAGAGATACCCGAATAGGGTCGATGGGCGAGGATATGGCCGAGCAATTCGATGTGGTGGTAATCGGTGCGGGCTTCGGCGGCCTGCACATGCTGTGGAAGCTGCGCGGGCTCGGCGAGAGCGCCGTCGCGCTGGAGCGTGCGGGCGATGTCGGCGGTACCTGGTACTGGAATCGCTACCCTGGCGCGCGGTGCGACGTGCCGAGCGTGGAATACTCGGTCCCTTGGGACCGGGAGCTCGAGCAGGAATGGGACTGGAGCGAGCGGTACTCCGCCCAGCCGGAAATTCTCGCCTATATCGAAGAGGTCGCGCGGCGGCACGACCTGAAGCGCGATATCCGTTTCGAGACGACCGTTACCGCGATTACCCGCGACGAGGAGCGCGGGCTGTGGGTGGTCGAAACCGACACGGGAACCCCATTTGAAGCGCCGGTCGTGATCTCCGCTGCGGGCTGTCTTTCCACGCCCAACCTGCCCGACATTCCCGGCATAGAGGACTTCGCGCGGCCGCTCCACCACACCGGGCGGTGGCCGCACGACCCGGTCGGCTTCGAGGGTAAGAATGTCGGCGTGATCGGCACCGGGTCAACCGGCGTACAGGCTTCCACCGCCATCGCGGCAGAGGCGGGGCACCTATTCGTTTTCCAACGTACCGCGCAATACAGCCTGCCCGCACTCAACCGTCCGCTGACCAAGGACGAGAAGGCCGAGGCGAAACGGACCTATGGCAAATTGCGCCACGTCCAGCGCAACAGTTTCGGGGCGGCGACGATCGAACCGCCGATGGCAATGAAGGCCTTCGCCATCGCGAAGGAGAAGCGTTTCGCCGAATACGAGCGGCGCTGGAATATCGGGCGGCAGGACCTTCTTGCCGCCTTCGCCGACATCGGCACCGATGCCGAAGTAAATGCGGAGGTTTCCGAATGGGTGCGCGGAAAAATCCGCGGCATCGTCGACGATCCCGACCTGGCCGAGAAGCTGTGTCCAACGGTCAATCCGTTCGGCACGCGCCGTATCATCATGGACACCGGCTATTTCGAGATCTTCAACCAGGACAATGTCAGCCTGGTCGACATTCGCGAGGACCCGATTGCGCGTATCACCCAAACTGGCGCGCAACTCGAAAGCGGGCGCTTCATCGAGCTCGACATGCTGGTGATCGCGACCGGCTACGATGCGGTGACGGGGCCGTTGCTCGACATGAACATCACCGGAAAGGGTGGGCAGAAACTCAACGATAAATGGGCGCATGGGCCGGAAACCTGGCTTGGCCTGATGATGCACGGCTTTCCGAATCTGTTTACTATCACCGGCCCGCAAAGCCCGACGGTGCATGCCAATGTCATCATGGCGATCGAGCAACATGTCGACTGGATCGCAGACTGCCTCCAATACATGGATACGGAGGGCATCGCCGAGATTGAACCGCGCCACGAGAGCGAGGTCGAATGGGCCATGACGGTGGCGGCGATCGGCAGTGCCAACCTGCGCGCCAAGGACACCAACAATTGGTATTTAGGGCAGAATGTGCCGGGCAAGCCGGTCAGCTACATGACCTACCAGGGCGGTCTCGATCGCTATCGCAAGGTCTGCGACGAGGTCGCGGCGGACGGCTATCGTGGCTTCGATCTGCGCCGCATGGATGCAGCAGCCGATGCCTAGCGAGGACGCTTCGAGCGAGCGCTGGGACTATATCATCGCCGGCGGCGGTTCGGCGGGCTGCGTGCTTGCAAACCGGCTGTCCGAGGATCCCGCAAATACCGTGCTGCTGCTGGAGGCCGGTGGCGACAACCAGTCCGTATTCGTCACCATGCCCAAGGGATTCGGCATGACCCTGAGCAATCCTGACCATGTCTGGTTCAACATGGCCGAGCCCTATGCGGGTGGGCCGAACGAACCGACGGTTTGGCTCGCCGGAAAGGGCTTGGGGGGTGGTTCGGCTGTGAACGGGATGCTCTATGTGCGCGGCCACTCGGAGGACTACGACGGCTGGGGTCGCATTGCCGGGCCCGAATGGTCGTGGGCGTATATGAAGCAGGCGTTTCGCGCGATCGAAAACCACGAACTTGGCGACGACGGCAATCGCGGCGTGGGCGGTCCGCTCGGGGTAACTATCAACGCCATGCGCGACGAGCTGGGCGACCGTATCATCGAGGCCGGCACCCAGATGGGATTGCCTCAGCGCGAAGACCTGAACACCGAAGAACAGGACGGCGTGGGTTACCACCCGCAAAATATCTGGCAGGGAAAGCGCGTTACGGCGGCAAAGGCGTTCCTCGAGCCGGTTATGTCGCGCCCGAATCTGACCGTGAAGACAGGAGTGCAGGTCGACCGGATCGGTTTCGAAGGCAGCCGGGCAACCTGTGTGCATGCCAGCATCGACGGCGAGGCCGTAACCTATGCAGCTAAGTGCGAGATCATCGTCAGTTCCGGCGTAATCGGCTCGCCCCAGATCCTCCAGCGTTCGGGCATCGGAACCGCAGACCTGCTCGAAAGGCTCGAAATTCCCGTGGTCAGTGTGCTGCCGGTTGGCCAGCATCTGCAAGAGCATTTCACGATTCCCTTCGTGTACCCGCTCAAACGATACAAGGGTTACAATCATCGCTATCGCGGTTTAGGGCTGCTGCGCAGTGTGCTCGAATATTTCCTGCTCGGGCGCGGTGTGCTCAGCAATGCCGTGTGGGATATCGGCGCCTTCGCGCGCAGTTCGCCCGACAAGCCGCGCCCGGATATCCAGTTGCAGATCGGCGGAGCCTCCATGTCCGAGCGCAAGGTGTCGGGCGGCAGCAGCCGGATCGAAATGTCGCCGTTTCCCGCAGTGACGGTTTACGCTTTTCTCAACCTCCTCGATAGCGAGGGTAGCGTGGAAATCCGCTCACGAAAGGTCGGCGATCCGCCACGTATTGTTCTGAATTTCCTCGCCAGCGAACACGACCAGAAGATGGCGATCGGACTGTTTCGCTTCGTGCGGCGATACTTCGAGCAGCCTGCCATCCGTGAATTCGTCGGCGAGGAAATCGCGCCGGGCGGTGGGGACGGTGACGCGGAAGTCGTCGCCACCGCGAAGCGCAAAGGCATCGCCGGGCTGCATGCGGTGGGCACTTGCGCCATGGGCTCCAATCCAGACAGCGTCGTAGATTCCCGCCTGCGTGTGCGCGGCGTTGAAGCACTGCGCGTGGTCGACTGTTCGGTAATGCCGAAGCTGCTGGCGGCAAATACCAACGGGCCGGCGATGGCGTTGGGTTGGCGAGCTGCCGACCTGATCCTCGAGGATTCGGTAGTTGAAGCCTAGATCACAGCGATTTTGCGCAGATCGACCAATCTTTCCATATCGAGCCCAAGTTCGCCCAACACTTCGTCGGTATGCTCACCGAGCGTTGGTGCGCGGCGATACAATTCGCCGGGTGTTTCCGACATTCTGAACGGCGTTTCCACCACCGGGGCAGGCCGGGGCAGGCCGGGATAATTCATGTCCTTGAGGAACCCCATCGCCTTTACGTGTGGATCGTCGAGCACATCCTGCGGCGAATAGAGGGGACCGGCGGGAATGCGCGCCTCTTCCAGCGCGGCGAGCATGTCCGCCAGCGTCATGTCCGCGCACCAGCTCTGCATCTCGGCGTTGAGCAGCTTGCTGTTGGCAGCACGGCTTTCGTCGTCCTTGAAGCGCTCGTCCTCGAACCAATCCTCGGCGCCGACCAGCCGGCACCAGCGCTTGAACATCGGCTGCCCGGCGATCTGCACCAGCACCCAGCCATCCTTGACCTGAAACAGGTCGCACGGCGCCGCTGCGGTCCCGGCATTGCCGACGCGCCCGCGATTTGAATCGAGGATCGCCTGATCGATCACCATGCCGTTGGTCATCATCAGCGCGATCGGTAGCAGGGCCGCCTCGACCGACTGGCCCTCGCCGGTTCGTTCGCGATGATAGAGCGCCATCGAAATGCCGATGGCGAGCGAGAGTGCGGTTCCGAAATCGACGTAGGGAACGACCGAGCGCATCGGCTGCTCCGGTGTGCCCGAGCGATAGACGCCGCCGGACATTACCTGTCCGATCCCGTCGAAGGCCACGCGGTTGGAATAGGGACCACCGCGCCCGAAGCCCAAGGCATTGGCGAAGATGATGTCTGGCTTCACGGCTCTTACTGCAGCGTAATCGAGTGCGTTGGCCTCGAGTGCGGCATCGGGCATGTTGACCAGCACGACATCCGCGGTGGCGATCAGTTCGCGCAGGATTGCCTTGCCCTCGTCGGTCGTCGTATCGAGCGTCATCGATCGCTTGTTGCGATTGCACTGGAGAAAGGTCGCGCCGTCGCCGGTGTCGCTGACGGGCTGGACGAAGCGGTCCTCGCCGCCGCTGCGCTTTTCAACGCGGATCACGTCCGCGCCCATGTCGGCCAGGATCGCGCCACACCACGGTGCTGCGATGAAGCGCCCGAAATCGAGCACGCGAATGCCGGACAGGACCTGCTTGGACATATCTGTACGCTCCTAGATCGAAAAGCCACCGTCGACGGGCAGGGCCACGCCGTGGATGAATTTCGCCCGCTCGCTGGAAAGGAACAGCACCGCTTCGGCGATATCGACGGGGTCGCCCAGTTTGCCCGTAATCGGGCTGAGCCGGGAGAAGATTTCTTTCAACTGCCCGGTATCATCCTCGACTTCGCCCGTCATTCCGGTGCGGATGACGCCGGGACAGACCGTATTTACGCGAATCCCCCGTGCGCCGTATTTGCGTGCGGCGGCACCCGAGAGACCAACCACCCCATGCTTGGCGGCAGTATAGTCGAGCGCGCCGACCGATCCGGAAATGCCGGCGATGGAAGCGGTGTTGACGATGGTGCCGCCGCACTGGTCCAGCATCGCCGCGACCTGGTGCTTCATGCAGTAGATGACGCCCATCAGATCGACGCCGACAGTCCTTTCGACTCGTTCCAGATCGAAGGGGTCTTCGTGGCTACCGGTGATGCCCGCGTTGTTGAAGGCATGGTCGATGCGACCATAAGCACCGATCGCATCCGCGACCGCCCGCGCCGCTTCAGCGGCATCGCCCAAGTCGGCTGTGATTGCGATCGCCTCGCCACCCGCCTCATGGATCGCATCCGTCGTTTGCTTGCAGAGCTTCGTCGCGATGTCGATGCAGGCGACCTTCGCTCCCCGCTCGGCGAACAGCAGGGCGGTCGCGCGGCCGATACCGCTTGCGGCACCGCTCACGAACGCCACGTGGCCAGCGAATTCGGTGTTAAGGTCCATCTTCCCGGATTGCGCAAAGGCGCTTTCTGCTTGTTTGAGGTACCTCTATGCAGTTACAAGAAGGGTGACGCAAGGAACAATGCGAGCGTCCGCACGACCTTCGGAGAGATATCTTGGACAACGCCGTAACGGCTCCGATCAGGCCCGGTCCCTTTCCCTGGTATCGCGGATGGACGATGGCCATGGTCGGGATCGTCATGGTGATGCTGTCGATCGGTTCGGTCACTTACGGCTACAGCATCTACGTCGCGCCGGTGTCCGACGACCTCGGCCTGTCGCGCGAGGCGATCAATGGCGGGATCGCGGTCCAACATCTCGGGACGGCGCTGCTGACGCCGTTCGTCGGGCGCCTGCTCGATCGGTTCAAGGTCAGCACCATCGTCATGTACGCCTCCGTCGCGTTGGGCGGCTCGCTGATCGCGCTGGGCATAGGTGACGCGCTGTGGCCCAAGGCGCTCATTCTGTTCCTGCCGCTGTCGTTCGGTTTCCAAGGCGCGGGGACCATTGCGAGTTACGTGTTGATGGCGCGCTGGTTCCGCATGCATCGGGGCCGGGCCATGGCCCTCGTCGCACTGGGCCAATCGTTCGGTTCGGTCGCCTTCGCACCACTGCTTGGAATGATGATCGAGGCCGTGGGGTGGCGACAATCCTTGCTGTGGCAAGGCCTCCTGGTTGGTGGCTTGCTGTTCGTCGTCTCGCGACTGATCGTCGACCACCCGCAGGAAGGAGAGGCCGAGCCGCCGGGGCGATCAAATGCGACTGCCCGCTCCACCTACAACCACTCCGCCGAACCGATCGCGCTCAAGAGCCTGCTGGTGCGGATCGAATTCTGGATGATGGCGGCCACCATCGCGCTCACCTTGTCGGTCGTCCAGGCGATGATCGCCAGCCTCGTGCCAATGGCGACCGGGCGCGACATCGCTTTGGTACAGGCCACGACGCTGCTTTCGGCTCTCGGCATCTCCGCGCTTGCGGGCAAGGTCGTGCTGGCGGTGATCGCGGACCGGGTCGATCGCGCTCTGCTCGTCGCCTGCGCCATCGCGATCATCCTGATGGTGGCGGTCGGGCTGATCTTTCTCGACAGCTATGCCGGAATGGTCGGGATGTGCCTGCTCGGCGGCATGGCGATGGGCGGGTTCTTCCCGCTCTATTCTGCACTGATCGCCGACCGCTTCGGCCCGGCATCGCTCGGGACGGCCGAGGGGCTGATGTCTCCTCTGGTCGCGGGCAGCTCGGCGGTTGCGATCTGGTTTGCGGGCAGGTCGTTCGATGCCACCGGCGATTACGGCCAGACGCTGGCGATATTCTCCGGCTCGCTGACGCTGGCACTGTTGCTGGCCCTTCTGCGCCGGTTCGTCATCGCTGACACGCCGCCAGGCGGGGTCGCAACATGACGGTCTCACACGCCGATCTGATCGTCCGCGGTGGCACGATCGTCGATGGAAGCGGCGCTGCGCCGTTTGCCGGCGATATCGCGATCGCGGAGGGCCGTATCGTTGCGGTGGGCGCGTTGACGGGTATTGATTGCGCCAGAGCCGAGGTGGTGGACGCGCGCGGCTGCATCGTCACGCCGGGCTTCGTCGATATCCATACGCATTATGACGGGCAGGCTATCTGGTCCGAGCGCCTGAGGCCAAGCACCGATCACGGGGTGACCACGGTGGTCATCGGCAATTGCGGCGTCGGTTTCGCCCCGTGCCGAGCCGGAGATCGCGAGGCGCTGATCGGGCTGATGGAAGGCGTCGAGGACATTCCCGGCGTGGTGATGGCCGAAGGGCTCGACTGGTCTTGGGAGAGCTTCGAGGACTATCTCGATGCGCTCGAATCTCGGCAGCACGATTGCGACATCGCCGCCTATTTGCCGCATTCGCCGCTGAGGGTTTTCGTTATGGGCGAGCGCGGGATCGCCCGCGAGGAAGCGACCGCCGACGACCTGGCGCGGATGCGTGCACTCGCCAAGCGTGGGATCGAAGCCGGCGCGCTTGGTTGCGCCACCTCGCGGTTGTTCTTCCACCGCACCGCAGAGGGTGAACTCATCCCCACCTTCAACGCGCCGGAAGAGGAACTGGAGGCGCTAGCGGCGGGTATGGGCGATGCGGGGGGCGGCGTGTTGCAACTCGTGCCCAATTTCGAGAATCCGGACCCGTCGGACGAAGTCGCGCTAATGGCCCGCGTCGCCGCAGACTATCCGGTTTCGGTCACGTTCACCGGCACCACGGGGGCTGAGCCGGGGCATCTCGCCGGACTGCTCGAGCGCTATCGGGGTGAAGGACTCGAACTGACCGCGCAGCTATTTCCGCGCCCGATCGGCATGGTCGTCGGGCTAGACGTATCGTGGAACCCGTTCAGTTTCTGCACCGGTTTTGCCGAACTCGCCGATCTGCCCACCGCCGAACGCGCCGAACGCATGCGCGATCCGGCGTTGAAGGCGAAGTTGCTGGCCGAGGAACCCGATTTCACGCGATTCCCGCTGGCGCGGCAGGCACGCAATTTCGAGCGCATGTATCCGCTCAGTGAAGGCTTCGATTACGAGCCTCGCGCCGAAGACAGCGTGGCGGCGCGGGCCGCGGCGCGCGGGGTGAGCCCGGCGGAAGAGGCTTACGACTTGCTGCGGGAGGATGATGGCCGGCGCCTGATGCTGGTGGCGATGGGCAATTATTCGACCGGATCGCTCGACGCGGTCGGCGAACTGCTCGACCATCCCGGTACGGTCATCGGCCTCGGCGATGGCGGGGCGCATTATGCGCTGATTTGCGATGCCAGCTATCCCACCAGCGTGTTGACACACTGGGTGCGCGATCGCGAGCGGGGCTGCATCCCCATCGAACGGGCGGTGCACGAGCTTGCGCGCAAACCCGCCGAGACGGTCGGCCTGCGCGATCGAGGACTGCTCCGGGCCGGCTACAAGGCCGATGTCAACGTGATCGACCTCGAAGGAATGGCTTTGAGCCTGCCGACTCCGATCGGGGATCTTCCGGCGGGTGGAAGGCGGCTTATGCAGACCGCCACTGGTTACCGCGCCACGATCCTGGACGGTCATATCACCTACCGCGACGGCAATCCGACCGGCGCCCTGCCGGGGCAATTGGTGCGCGGGCGACAGAGCGAGCCCCTCGCGGCGTGAAGACGTTCCACGCCGACTACGTCATCGTCGGAGCGGGCAGCGCGGGCTGCGTGCTCGCCAATCGGTTGAGCGCCGACGGCAGGCACCGGGTGCTCTTGCTGGAAGCGGGCGGGGACGACCGTCCGTGGCGCAACTGGCGGCAGTTCGGGTCGGCGGCGCTGATCCAGATCCCGGTCGGCTTCGCGAAGACGATGAAGAACCCGGGCATCATCTGGAACTATCAGACCGAGGCCGATCCCGAGACCGGCGGTCGCCGGCACGCAATGCCTCGCGGGCGGGTATTGGGCGGTTCCTCCTCGATCAACGCCATGCTCTATGTTCGCGGCCAGCCGCAGGATTACGAGCAATGGCGGCAGATGGGCTGCACTGGCTGGGGCTGGGACGATGTGCTCCCGTATTTTCGCAAGGCGCAGGATCAGGAGCGCGGTGAAAGCGAACTGCACGGCGTGAACGGGCCGTTGTCTGTGACCGATACGCGCGACCCGATGCCGGTGAGCGAGACGGTCATGCAGGCTGCAGAAGCGCTGGGAATTCCGCGCAATCCCGACATCAACGGTTCCGAGCAGGAAGGTATCACCTGGTCGCAGGTCACGATGAAACGCGGAGTGCGGCATTCCACCGCCGCTGCCTATCTGCGACCGGCCGAGAAGCGCGCCAATCTGCGAATATTGACGAATGCGCTGGCCGAACGGGTGCTGATCGAAAGCGGCCACGCCACCGGTGTCGCCTTCAGCCTGAACGGCGAAGCGGCCGAAGCGCGTGCCGGTGCCGAAGTGATCCTGTGCGGCGGTGCGTTCAATTCGCCGCACCTGCTCGAACTGTCGGGGATCGGCGATCCGGCGCGGCTGCGCGACCTCGGTATCGCTTCGCTGGTCGAAAACCCCGGCGTGGGCGAGAACCTGCAGGATCATTTCATGCACGCGCTCAGCTATCGGCTGGTGCCCGGCACGAAATCGATCAACCAGCAGGCCAAGGGCGCCGGGCTCGCGTGGCAGGCGATGCGCTGGATGTTTACTCGGCGTGGATTGCTGGCGCAAAGCTCTTCGCAGCTGATGCTGTTCGCGAGGTCGCGGCCCGATCTCGACACGCCCGACATCCAGATGCACATGACCCCGGCGACGATGAAGCCCAGGCTGATGGGGCAGGGGAATATGGAGCCGGACGACCACCCCGGCTTCACTTTCGCGCCGTGCCATCTGCGCCCGGAATCGGTCGGGCATGTGCACACCCGTTCCGCCGATCCGCGCGAATTGCCGGCGATCGTTCCGAACTATCTTTCGACCCCGGCGGATCGCGAAGCGCAGGTCGCCGCGTTCAAACTGGCGCGCAGGATCGCGTCCCAGCCGCCGCTGGCCGGACTCGTGGCGAGCGAGTCGGTACCCGGCGAGCAGGTCGAAACCGATGACGAGATCCTAGGCTACATCCGCGCGGGGGGTACCACCGTCCACCACCCGGTCGGCACCTGCCGCATGGGCGGAGACGAAGCTTCGGTGCTCGATCCGCAATTATGCGTACGCGGGGTGCAGGGCCTGCGCGTGGTCGATGCCTCGGTGATGCCCAGGGTCGTCTCGGGCAACACCAACGCCCCCACGATCATGATCGCCGAGAAGGCAGCCGACCTTATCCTCGCCTAATCGTGATAGGCGTTCCCGGCCTGATGCATCGCCTCGACGGCCTGCGCGCGGGTCAGGCCTGCGAGATGTTGGGCGAAGACGTCACCCGGTTCCTCGCGCAGGAGCGGCCCCGAACTCAGCGCAGCGAGACTGCGGGAAGCCACCTCGGCTGGATCGGCACCGCGGCCATAGGCCTCGGGGAAGGTGCGCGCGATAAAGGGCGTGTCGACGCTCCCGAAGGCATGCGATAGCACGTCGACACCGTGCGGCTTGAGCTCGAACCATAGCGCTTCGGCGAGCGTCGTGGAGTAGGCTTTGGCGGCGCTGTAGACCGCGATCTGCGGGCTGCCCACGAGATAGGCGAGCGAGCTGACGAGGATGATACCGCCGCGCCCGCGCTCGCGCATCAGACCGCCGAAATGGTGGGTCAGCGCCGTCGGCGCGGTGACGTTGAGCGCGGTCAGCGCTTGCGCATGATCGAGTGGAATGTCGAGAAAATCGCCATTCTTCCAGTTCGACCCGGCGTTGTAGATCAACAGTCCGATCTCCCGAGCCGCAAGTCGTTGCGCAAGCATGGCAGGCGTTTCGGGAGTGGTAAGGTCGGTGGCGATGGTTTCGATCCTGCGCTCCGGAAAAGCCTCGGCCAGCTCGGCCCGGACCGCTTCGAGTTTTTCAGCCGTCCGTGCGACCAGCACAAGGTCGAGGCCCTTTTCCGCCAGCAATCGGGCATATTCCGAACCTACGCCTTCCGAGCCGCCGGCGATCAGGGCCGTAGGGCCGTATTTGGCCGCGAACGCGCTCATCGCCCGAAATAACTGGGATCGGCGCGGTTGCGTGCGCCGGTGGTCTCGAACAGTCCGCCATTGGGACCGCTCTGGTCGAAATCGACGAGATAGCGGCGCTTGGCAATACGCCATTCGCCGTCGCGCTTTTCCCATCGATCGACATAGCGGCCAAGGTTGCGGATATCGAAAGCCTTGCCTTCCTCGTCGATCCGGCGGAGCGTTGCATCGACATAGCTTTCGCTGCGCGCACGGTCTGGTCCATCGATCCAGATGCGGACATTCGAGATCTGGTGTGCGTGCGCCTTGAACGTCGGATGTGCTTTCATGCACATCTCGATGAAACCCGCGCCCGTCCCCTGGAACACGGCTTCGCCGTAATCCGCTTCGCTGTCTTCGTGAAAACAGGCTTTCCCCAACGCCTCGTCGAGCCGGTCCATGGAACGAGCGTAGTCGAAAATGCGTTCCGTAATCGCCTGCTTGTCCAGCAATTCCTGCAAAACCTTCTCCATCTCTACCAATCCATTTTGCAGTTTTCGTCGAAGAATTGCCCGGTCTCCTCGCCTTCGGTGGCCAGTCGGATGATAATCGCTGCACCTTGGGCGGGCGTGCGTGTGCCGCTAAAGCGGCTGACCTGCGTCTTTACCAGTCCTGGGCTACAGGCGTTCACCTTGATGTTGTCGCCAAGCAAGGCTTCGGCAAACATAACTGTCGCGGCGTTGAGTGCGGCCTTGGAGACGCAGTAGGCGTAAGGCAACGAACCACTGGGGATGGACCCTGGCGGATTTGCAAGAAACCCGAATTGGGCGGCGTGGGTCGAGACATTCACGATACGTGCATCGGTGCTCTTTCGCAGCAGTGGTACCGCAAGTTGCGTCAGGCGCATCGGCCCATGCAAATTGGTTTCGAAGGATTGCCGCACGGTTTCGGGATCGACTTCCAGCACATTGCCGTGCAGCGAAACGCCGGCATTATTGACCAGTACATCGAGCTTGCCGTGCTTGGACTCGATCGCATCTAGCACCGACTGGAAGCCCTCGGGCAGCACCGTGTCCAGCACGGCCAGGTGGACATCGCCGGTATCTGCCAGATCTGCGACAGCCGCTTCGCCCTTGCCGCGGTCGCGGCTGCCCAACCATACTGTCATCCCCCGCAATGCAAGGGCGCGCACGACCTCGAAGCCGATGCCGGAATTGCCTCCGGTGACAAGAGCGACCTTGCCCATAGGGGACTACGCCGCTGCGGGCTTGGGTTTGGTGGAGCTGGCGTAGAACTGCTCGTAATAGATGCGGTTGCGCCCGAACGGCCCATCTCCGGCACACACAAGCGGCGGATCGACGCGCTTGTGCCGGTCTAGGATCACTTTGTCCTGGTCGAACTGGCGGGTGATGTCCTTGACGATGGCGCGGGTCAGGCCCGCGGTCGGGCCGTCGACATTGGCCTTGGGCTGGGTGAAGGCCATCCGGTTGTGCGTCACGTCGCGCTCGACCGGGCAGGTGCCTGTCATCATGACCGTGTCGGTAATGCCGGAAAAGCGGACGTATCCCTGGCCCGGGCCATAGCTAATGGATTCGATCTTGCCGTCGATCTCGCCGCGCGGGGTGTGCATCTTGAGATAGGATGTGATCGTGCGCTTTATGCCGTCGAACTCGAACTCGTATTCGGGCACGGTCTTGGCGCCATGGACGTACTTGAAGTGGCTCACGTCCACCGCGTTGTCGGCGATGTTCTCCATCGCCGTGCCGACATGCCATTCATAGGTGCGGAAATCGGTCCAGCCATCGTCGGTCGCTTCGGAAAACTCTATCGGTTCCCATTGCGGCTCGGCCTTGTCGGGGTGGTGCCACACCATGACCATGCCGTTGACCTCGCGCACCGGCCAGCTGGGAATGCAGTTGTCGCGCTTGGCCTTGGGCGGAATCACCTTCGAATAGGGAATCTCCTCGCAAGCGCCCTTCTCGTTCCAGCGCCAGGCGTGGAACGGGCATTCGAGCAGATTGCCATACACCTTGCCGCCAACGGCAAGATTGGCACCGTAATGCGCGCAATAGGCGTCGATGACGCGCGCCTGCCCATCCTCGCCGCGCCATACCGCAAGGTCTTGGGCGAAATACCGGACGGGCTTCACCTGCCCCACTCCCACCTCGTGCGAATAGGCGATGCAATACCAGCCCATCATGAACTCGGTCTGCATGTTGCGCTCGTCGGGTCCAGGCCGGTCACCATCGACGGCCAAGCGCCATGCCAGCAATCCATCTCCCGAAAGATCGCCGAGAAACACGCGTGTTGCAGTGTTGAGCGGATTGTCCTCGGCCTGCGGGGTGGTGTCCTGCGGGATCATGTGCGTTCCGTTCCCATCTTGTGCAGTCTTCGATCGACCGCTATTGATATACCTCAATTGGTAGCCGGCTCTAAGGCGAATGGCAATGGCCTTGGGAGCCTCGGTCGCTTCTCGGAGAGGATCGGTAATGTCGAAACGAGAGTTTGAGGGCAAGCGCGTGCTCGTCACGGGGGCAGCGAGCGGGATCGGCCGCTCTTGCGTCGAATTGCTGGCGGCAAGAGGCGCGCGAGTGCTCGCGGTCGACCTCGACAAGGCTGGTCTCGATGCTCTCTCCGGCGAATTTGGCGACGCAGTAGAGAGCTTTGTTGCCGACCTGTCCGAAAGGGAGCCGGCAGAGGCGATGGTGAGCGAGGCTATCGAGAGGTTCCGCGGTCTCGACATTCTGATCAACTGCGCCGGTATCGGCTCGTTCGGCCGAGTCACCGAGACCGACCCGGCGGTGTGGCGCCAGGTCCATGCGATCGATCTCGACGCGGTGTTCTTCGCCTGCCGCAAGGCGATGCCGCACCTCGTGGAAAGCAAGGGGAACGTCGTCAACGTTGCCTCGATTTCCGGCCTCGGTGGCGATTACGGCTTCACCGCCTACAACAGTGCCAAGGCGGGGGTGATCAACCTCACCCGCAACATGGCTGTCGATTTCGCGCGCGAGGGCGTGCGGGTGAACGCTATCTGCCCGGGCTATGTCCTGACAGCGCTCACCGCCCAGATGCCGCCGCCCATCGCCGAGGCTTTCGCGGCTGGCGTACCGATAGGGCGTGGTGCGCAGCCCGACGAAATTGCCGAGGCGATCCTGTTTCTAGCCAGCGACCGCGCGAGCTTCATCACCGGGCATGTGCTGGTGGCCGACGGAGGATGCACCGCGGCGACCGGGCAGCCCAACGGAATGGAAATCATGATGCAGGCGCAAACCGGAGGGGAGGGGGCGTGACCCGCGGCATCTTCATCACCGGCGGTGCAGCGGGTATCGGCTTCGCAACCGCGTCGCTGTTCAAGGAGAAGGGCTGGCGCGTCGGCATCGGCGATATCGCCGACCTGCCGAATGAGGACAGCATCGAGGCGTTCCATCTCGATGTGCGCAACCGGGCTTCGTGGCAGGCGGCGCTCGATGCCTTCTGCGGCGATGGCGGACTCGATGTGTTGGTAAACAATGCCGGCGTGGTCCGGTACGGCCGTTTCGAAGACATCTCCGCCGAAGACACCGACCTGATCGCCGACGTGAACCTGAAGGGCCTGATGAACGGGGCGCGCGTAGCCCTGCCGTTTCTGAAGCGCGCCGCCAATTCGGTCATGGTCAACGTCGCGTCGGCGGGGGCGTTGTACGGCGGGCCGCGGCTGGCGGCCTACACGGCGACAAAGGCGGCGGTGAAGAGCTTCACGGAAGCGCTCGACGGAGAGTGGGTGCCGCACGGCGTGGAGGTGCGCTGCGTGATGCCGTGGTTCACCCAGACCGCGATGGTCGATCGCCCGGGCGACGGCCGCAACGCCTCGATCAAGGACGATATGGGTAAGCTGGGCGTGCACGGGCCCGAAGTGCCGGCGCAGGCAATCTGGGATGCGGTGCACCAGGCTAGGCTGCATCAGATGGTCGGCCGGACCCGCATGGTATCGCGGATCGTGCGCTACTTCCCCGGCCTGATGCGCAAGAGCGCGCGCAAATCGATGGAGCGGAAGGGCTGACGGTAGGCGAGAGCGAATGACGGCCTGCTAGAGACCCCATTTCTCTTGCGCCAGCCGTTCGGCGTGGAAGCGGTCGTCGCCCAGCAAGTCACCCGAAACCCGCACGCGTTTGAAATACAGGCCGAGATCGAATTCGTCGGTGACGCCAATGCCACCGTGCATCTGCACTGCTTCGACGAGCACATCGCGCGCAAGCTCGGTCATCACACACTTGGCGAGGCTGGCAAGCAGGCTGGTTTCGTCGGACTTTTCATCGAGCGCGCGTAAGGCCTTGAGCACGACGCTGCGCGCGAGATCGAGCCGGGCATAAAGCCGTGCCGCACGGTGCTGTAGCGCCTGATACGTGCCGATGATCCGGTCGAACTGCTTGCGTTCCTTAAGGTAGCTGACAGTCATGTCGAAAGCATGATCGGCCAAGCCGAGCAGCTCGGCGGCGAGCAAGGCGCGGCCGAGGTCGATGGCGGCTGAAATGGCTTCGTCGGCATCGTCACCGCCGAGCGCTTCCGCCGGAGCACCATCGAGCCTGACGGTCGCAAGGTTGCGCCCGTCGACCGCGGCGATGGCTTCTACGATGCAGCCGTCAACGGCCGGGTCGACAAGGTAGAGGCCGACCCTATCGCTATTCGCCGCCGAGACCAGCATTCGGCCAGCGCCGACGCCATCGATCACTGCGGTCTTGCGACCGGTCAGGACCTTGTTGTCGAAACTCGTTTCGACTTTTGCCGGATTGTGCCTGCCGGCTTCCTCCAGCGCGCAGGCCACTACCAATTCGCCGGTCATTATCGCGGACAGCAATGCTTCTCGCTGGCCGGGGCTGCCGAGCCATCCGATCAGTTCGGCGGCCATTGCGGCCGAAATAAGGGGGGCAGCGGCGAGGTTGTGCGCGGCCTGTTCAACGATCACAGCGACAGCGGCGGCACCCATGCCGACGCCCCCGTCTTCCTCGGCGATATTGGGCGCGACCAAGCCGTTCTCCGCCAGTGCGGCTAGTAGCTCGGGTGAATAGCGCAACGCGTCGCCGCTATCGCGCAACGCACGAAAGGCGCTCACCGGCGCGGCGCGATCGAGCAGGCCGCGTGTGGCATCGGCCAACATCACCTCGTCATCGTTCAGGACCAAAGCCATCACTTCTGCTCCGGCAATTCGAGCGCGCGCTTGGCGAGGATGTTGAGCTGGATCTCGTTCGATCCGCCCGCGATGCAATTGGCCGGTGCGGAGAGCCAGCGACGGGTATCGCCATCGCCCATCGTCAGCGTCTCGATCCCGTTGAGCGCGCCGACCAGTTCGGTGCGCGCATAATTGAGTTCGGTGCCGGTCAGCTTGAGCACCGATGGGGTGTGCGGGTTCATCGCATGTGCCCTGGCTTGATCGCGCATCCGCTCCATCGCGATCTGCATGACCCAGCTGCCGAGGAGGTTGTCGACGATTTCCTGCCGCAATGCCGGTTCGGCGCGCAACCCGTCGACGCCCAACGTGCCCTTTGCCACCTCTTCCAGCGGCTTGCCCATCCCCGCGCCCGAGGCCTGCCCGATCATGGCGCGCTCGTGGCCGAGCAGGAATTTGGCCACCGTCCAACCCTGGCCGCGTTCGCCGACGATATTGGCCTGGTCCGTCACCGCGTTGTCGAAGAAGGTTTCGCAGAAATGCGCATCGCCATTGATCAGCTCGATCGGGCGGGTGGTGATGCCGTCCTGATCCATATCGAGCAGCAGGAAGCTAATCCCTTGGTGCTTGGGCACATCCGGCTCGGTGCGCACCAGCGCAAAGATCATGTCGCACTTGTCACCATATGTGGTCCAGATCTTCTGGCCATTGACCACCCACTTGCCGTCGACCAGCTCACCGCGGGTCTGTACCCCGGCTAGATCCGAACCCGCGCCTGGTTCCGAATAGCCCTGCGCCCAGCGGACTTTCCCCTTTGCGATGTCGGGTAAATATTTCCGCTTCTGCTTGTCGGTACCGAATTCGAGCAGCGCCGGGCCGAGCATCCAGATGCCGAGGCTGGCGAGCGGCGAATGCGCGCCGATCCGCGCCATCTCCTGCGCCAGCACGGCGGCCTCGTGCTTGTCGAGACCGCCGCCGCCAAATTCCTTCGGCCATTCGGGCACCGTCCAGCCGCGCTCAGCCATGCGCTCGAGCCACAGTTTCTGGTCACCGCTCGGCCAGTGCGGATTGCGTCCGCCCCAGACGGAGTTCTCGGGTGCGTTCGGCAAATTGCGCGCGCCGAGCGGGCAATTGGCCTCCAGCCATACGCGCGTTTCGGCGCGGAAGGCTTCACTATCGCTCATTCGCCGTCGTCCATGCCGAACAGCTTCAGCGCATTGCCACGCAGGAATTTCGGCCATACCTCGTCGCGGAAGGGCACGTCCTCGAGTTCAGAAAAGATGCGTTCGAGGCTCAGCCCCATCGGGAAATATCCTGCATAGAGCACCTTGTCGGTACCGCGCTTGTTGGCGAAATCGACAATCGCTTTCGGGTAGTGCTTGGGGGCGAAGGCCGAGGTGCTGTAATAGAGATTGGGGTATTTCAGCATCAGCTTGACTGCCAGTTCCTCCCAGGGCTCGGCTCCGTGTCGCATCACGAATTTCAATTCCGGGAAGAACCACACGACTTCCTCGATCAACTCCGTCTTCTGACACATGCTGGGAATGCGCGGACCGCACACGCCGGTGCAGCAGAAGAACGGCAGGTCTTCCTCGACGCAGGTCGAATAGATAGGGTAGAGCCGCTTGTCGTTGATCGGCACCTGCGGATTGATGCCGGCGGGGAAGCAGGTCACGGCGACGATGCCGTGTTCGCGCTTCAGCCGCCGGATCGTGCGCACTTCCTCCATGCCGAGATTCGGATTGCATTCGTAGCTCAGCAGGAACCGGTCCTTGTGCGCTTCCAGGGCCTCGATCCGGTCGAGCTTGCCCGCGGCAATGCCGGTCATCGCGCGCTCAATGCCGTGCGCGTCCATCTGCTTGACTACCCAGCCGACCTTGTCCTCCTCGCCGCCCGACTGCGGGATGTCTTTGAACATGTACTGTGCGGGCATGGAGAACATCTTGCGGCTCTGCTCGTCCATGAGCAGCGGCTTGAGGAAGTCGTATATCTCCTTGTTGTCGCCCGATGTGGGGATTCCCATCATCAGGTCGATCACGCCGATGTCCTTGGGCATGGGCACGTCAGTCTTCTCCTTCAGGCCGCAGCGTTAGCATGGCGCTGCTCATAGAGCTTCTTCAGCGCAGGCTTGTCGACTTTGCCCGTTACGTTGCGCGGCAGCGGGCCGAGATCGAACACGATTTCCGACGGTACCTTGTAGTCGGCGAGGTGCGCCTTGGCGTGGTCGCGCACGGCTGCGGCATCGTGGCCGGCCGGCGCGCCTTCGGCGAGCACCACGGCGGCGATTGCGCGTTCACCTAGCCTCTCGTCGGGCACGCCGAATAGTGCGACCTCGTGATGGTGCTCGACCATGGCCAGCACGCGCTCGACCTCGGCGCAGTAGATGTTCTCCCCGGCGCTGATGACCATATCCTTGGCGCGGTCGACGATGGCGAGCAAGCCATACTTATCGATCGCGCCGAGGTCGCCGGTCTTGAACCACTCGCCGTCAAAGCATTCGGCGGTGGCTTCCGGCAATCCCCAGTAGCCGGTCGTCACGGTCGGTCCGCGCACCGCGATTTCACCGACTTCGCCATCGGGCACTTCATTGCCGTCGGCATCGCGCAGCATGATGTCGACCAGCGGCAGCGGCACGCCGACCTTGCCCGGATGTTCGTCGAAGACCGGGCCGGAGCAACTGCACACGGTGCCGGTCAGCTCGGTCATACCCCAACCGGCGGCTTGCGAAGCATGCGGGAACTCGCGTTTCATGCGAGCGGTAAGCGCCAGCGGACTGGCCTGCCCGGCGACCACCAGGCTGGTGACGGACTTCATTCGCTCGACCGCATTGGGCTGGCCCAGCAAATCGGCCATCACCAGGCTGGGGCCGGATACCTGTGTGAGTTCGGCGCGCTCGATCAGGTCAATCGCCACCGCCGGATCCCACCGCCGCATCCCACCCAGGGTGCCGCCAGCGAGCATGGTGGTCATCATCTGGGTCACGCCAGAGATATGGAACATCGGCACGATCAACAGCGGAGAGGTGGGCTTGGCGTGCTGGCGGATGGCCTCCGCGGGAATGCCGCGACGGCGCGCCGCGATCGTCATGCCGAGCGCACCCATATATTCGAGTTGCCGCGCCGCCGCGCACATATTGCGATGCGCGATGGTCGCACCCTTGGGGCGGCCGGTGGTGCCAGACGTGAACAGCACCATTGCAGGCTCTTCGCCCGTACCCGGCGCGGGTGAGTCGTCCGCGCCGCCTTGGGCGACCAGTTCGCCCAACGCTGCCGGATCGATCACCGGCACATCGGTTTCGCTTGCCAGGCGTGCGGCGCAGCGTTCGCCGCCCACGATCAGCTTGGCGCCAACGTCTGCGGCAGAAGCCGCAAGCTCCGGACCCCTGCTCCGGCTGTTGAGCAGCGCCGCGACCGCGCCGATCCGGACCAGCGCGAAGAAGGTCGTGAACCAGTCGGGGCAATTGCGCATGACAAGCCCGACCACATCGCCCTTCGTAATTCCGTGCTTTTCGCGCAGCGCGGCGCCGACCCGGGCCGCATCGCTCGCTACTTCGCCATAGCTGCGCACCTCCCCGTCGAAATCGAACAGGGGGCGGTCCGCATGGCGGGAGCAGAGGTCGTCGAGGACATCGAACAGGCTGTCCTGCGTGCCTTTCATCCGGCGAGTTGCGGCATTGCCGGGCTGGCTGACGGCGAAGGGCGCTCCTTCTGCGGTTAGTTCCGCTGCGACGGTACGATACATCGAGAGCGCATCGATCGGTGTGTCGGAGGTCATGCCGCGCAGGCCCCGGTGGTGGTGCGACCGCCGAACAGCGCGGCGCACAAGCCGCCATCCACTTTCAGGTCGGTGCCGGTTATGGCCTTGCTGGCTGGGGAGACGAGGAAGGCTACGGTTTCGGCAATGTCCCCGACACTTACCCAGCCCAGTGGTTGCATCGACAGCATCTGTGCGGCGCCGTCGTCGCCGGCGACCTCGCGGCGCCCCATGTTCGTGTCGACGAGGCCTGGCGAGATGCTGTTGATTCGCGCACCGCTGGCGGACCAGAGGGCGGAACGGCGCTGGACGTCGAGCAGATTGGCGCGCTTGGAGTAGAGATAGGCGGCATCTGATGCCTTGCGGGCGTTGTCTCCGCCTGACCGTTCGACCAACAAGGCTTCGACATCGGCAATGAAATTGTCGTTGGTTGGGGTACCACAGAGCGCGTCGATATCGGAGTCGGACCGGGCGGTGTGCCCGGCCATCGAGGCGATCACGACCGCTGCCATCCCAGAGTCCAGATGTTGTTCCAGCGCGTCTAGCAGCGCATGAGTTCCACGCGCGTTCAGGCGCATGAGCGCGGCACAACTCCCCATCGACGGCGAAAGCCCAGCGGTATGGACGACAGGACCCGGCGGAGCGTGTTCCGCGACGGTCGCGAGCAATTCCCGCGCGGCACCGTCTTCTGTCAGATCGAGCACCAGCTTTCCCGCGACGGAGATACCCTCCGTCTCCAGATCGGAGCAAAGCGCTGCGAGCCCGGCTGCGTCGATATCGGTGAGGAACAGCGGGTGGTCCCGGCCGAGACGCCGGGCGCAGGCCGCCCCCATGCCGCCGGCAGCACCCGTCACAAGAGCGGTTCTCACGCCTCGTTCGGCCATTGCATCCTCTCCAAACCGCCATTCCTGTATCTCAATGGATTGGCGCACACAACATCCATCGCTCGTTTCGCCTGAAATCCCAATTTTGCGGTTGCGCGACTTCGTCCCATCGTTAATACAGGTAACTCAAATGCTGTCCAGTGGCTTCGTTACGCGGTGCTGCCGGCAAACAAACACGACCAGGGGGCTCCCCCTGCAAGGCTTTGGGAAAACTGAATGGCCGACGATGGATTGATCCGCAATCAGATCACCGATGAATCGGTCGATCTCATGCGTCGCCGCATCGGGTTTCCCAATCCGACCTTGCGGGTGGGGGCGATCGACGAACCGTGGAACATAGCATGCTCGGACGAAGCCGTCCGCCGCTTTGCTTATTGCATCGGCGACGACAATCCCCTGTTCGTTGATCCGGCCTATGCCGCGCAAACGCGCTGGGGCGGGGTGATTGCACCGCCGGCCTTCGAGAAGAGCATGGGCCTCAACCGCAACCCGGAGATGAACCCGGAAGAGGCCAAGGCAACCTCCAAGGCGCTGCGCGGCGTTCAACTGTACCACTCGGGCGGCGAGAACTTCTACTGGTCGCCGATCAAGGACGGCACGCGGCTCTATCGTTCGCGATACGTGAAGGCCGTCGACGTGAAGGAATCTGAGTTTTCCGGACGTTCGGTGATCGTCACCAATGGGCTCGATCTGTGGGATGACGACGACAGGATCGTCGTCAGCGGCGTCGACTGGTTCGTCCATGCCGAGCGCAAGAAGAAGACCGGCGACAAGAAGGCCAAATACGCCAAGGAAGAACCGGCTTCCTACACCGACGAGGACCTCGCCGAAATCGAAGCTGCCTACGACAGCGAGTACCGCCGCGGTTCCGATACGCTCTATTACGAGGACGCGGAGATCGGCACCGCGCTGCCGAGAATGGTCAAGGGGCCACTGACTATCACCGACCTGTTCAACCTGCATATGGGCGCGGGCTGGCTGGTCTACGGCAACTGGCCCAATCGTCTCGCATACGAAAATCGCAAGGCGCTGCGCGGGTTCTACACGCGCGACGAATTCAACGCCTGGGACACGCTCCAACGCGTTCACTGGGACAAGGACCTGGCTGAGAAGGTCGGCGTGCGGATGATGTACGACATCGGCCCGGTGCGACAGTTCCACGTCAGCAATTTCCTGACCAACTACGCCGGCGACGATGCCTGGATCCACCGCATCAAGTTCGAATTCCGCCGCTTCAACTATATGGGCGACGTTACCTGGATGACGGGCGAGATCACCGATAAGCGCGTCGATGAGGTGCTCGGTCCGCTGATCGAAGTGGAACTGCGCGGCACCAACCAGCGCGGCATCGACAATATCCACGCGACCTCGACGATCCTCGTCTCGAGCCGCGAGCACGGGCCGGTCAAACTTCCCGAGCCACCTTCGCCGACGGAGCATCGCCGGAAGGACAAGGCCTGATGCTGGTCGCGCACTGGATCCTACTGGTCGGCGGATTGCTGCCCTATGTCTGGGTGGCCACCGCCAAGGCCGCCAAGGGCTACAACAACAACGATCCGCGAGACCTGTCGCAATATACCGGCTGGCGCGGACGCGCCTACGCCGCGCACGGCAATGCGCATGAGGCCTTCCCCTTGTTCGCCGCCTCCGTGCTGCTGGCGACAATCCGCGGTGCGGATGCGACCGTAGTGAATGTCGCGGCGACCGTCTGGCTGTCCGTGCGCGTGCTGCATTACATCACCTATGTGCAGGACATGGCGACTGCGCGCAGCCTAATCTGGTTCGTCGGCACTTTTGCCGCGATCGTTATTTTCGGCGCGGCCCTCGTAGCCTGAGGCGCGCCTGACCGGGAGAGAGGCAATGATCGACTACAGCGAGAAATACGGCAAATGGGCGCTGGTGCTGGGAGGCTCGGAAGGGCTGGGCCGGGCGGCGGCGATGGAACTGGCTGCGCGTGGGATGAATGTCGCGCTCGCGGCGCGGCGAGAAGGTCCGCTTGAAGACGCCGCCGCCAAGGTTCGCGCGGCGCATGGCGTAGAGACCAGGATCATCACGCTCGATCTGGCAGCCGACGACGTTGTGGAACAGATCGAGGCCGGAATGGGCGGCGAGGACGTGTCCTTCCTGCACTTCAACGCCGCCGCGGAGCCGTTTGGCGAGTTCCTGGACCTCGAGATCGACGAGCACTTGTTCAACATCGCGGTGAACATCAACGCGGTGACCCGCGTGGTGCATCACTTCGGACGGGCGATGAAAGCGCGCGGCAAGGGCGGCATTGTCATCTCGTCCTCGCTCGCCGCGGCGGCAGGGTTGTACCTGTGGGTGAGCTATGGCGCAGCCAAGGCCTACGACGATATCCTGGGTCAGGGGCTGTGGTACGAATTGCAGCAGCACGGTGTCGATGCCTGCACCTTCATGATCGGTACCACCTGGACCGAGAGCCTGCAGCGCACGCAGAAGAAGCTCGGCGGAGTGTTCGCCGAAAGCCGGACGCCCGACGGCCTGCCCGAAGGGATGGCGATCCCGCAATTGCCCGAAGAGGCGGTGGCGAATCTGTTCGCGCAATGCGACAAGGAATGGTTGCCGGTCGTCTTCGCCAATCCCGAAGACGTGCCGCGGCATACGGCGATGGTCACGATGCCCAAGCCCGACGTGATCCGCTATGCTGCGCAGGCGCAGAAGGATTGGTACAGCTAGATTCGGCATCACGCGGGAGAGGTAGGTGCAGGGGAGGCCGCTGGAACTGGCAGATGCGGTGCGGATCAAGGCTGCGCTACCGAGCGGCGTCTTCGTTCCATCGGAATATTGTTTCGCCAATCTCTGGCTGTTCCGCGAAATCCATGGGTACCGGCTGGTCGAGAATCCGGTCCCGCATGTCCGCGGAACGACTTACGATGGCCAAGTGCATGCCCTGCCACTCGACGAATTGACTGGCGATCTGGCGGCGGCATTGCTGGCCGGGGATGTCGATTGTCTGTATCCCTACGGCGAGAACGGCCCGGAGGAAGCCGAACGGCTTGGCCTCGCGGCATCGGACAACCCGGCGGACAGCGATTACTGGTACGCTGCCGCCGAGCTTGCCGAACTGGTCGGAGCAAAGACCCGTCGCCAGCAGATGCGCGCTTTTTCCAAGGCACATTCGCCCGAATATGTGCGTTGGCACGACGGACTGGCGGAAGAGGCGCTGGTAGTGCTCGACGGATGGGCCAGGGATATCACCCGCCCCGCTGCCGATACCGATGTGGCCGAATGTCGCGAAGCGATTGCGCTTGCGGAAGAACTTGGCCTCGAAGGCGGGCTGGTGCGTGTCGGAAACAAACCCGTCGCCTTTCTGCTCGCCAGCCGGGCGGGCACTGCGCGTATCCTCCATTTCGCCAAGGGACGTCGGGCGTACGATGGGTGCTATCCTTGGCTATTCGCGACCTACGCGGCGCGATGCGGGGGGAACTGGATGAATTTCGAGCAGGATCTCGGCATCGACGGGCTGGCACAGTCGAAGCGGGCCTATGCGCCACATCGGATCAAAAGCAAATATCGCCTCAGGAAATGCTTGCACATTTGAGGTATCTCAATATAGATATACCTCAATTGGGGCTGGAGTTTGGCTGTGAGCGATCCCTTGATCAGGAAAAAGGTCGATGATGCGGTGTGCGTGCTCACGCTCGACCGTCCCGACGTACTCAACGCACTCGATACGAATCTCATGCGCCAGCTCACCGACGTGCTGACGGATGTCGCGCATGACGAGGATATCCGTTGCGTCGTGCTGACCGGAGCCGGCAAGGCCTTCTGCGCGGGTGGCGACATTCGGGCGATCGCCAAGGCCTCGAACGATCGCATTGCCGAGGTCAAACCGCGCGATGCCAAGAGTTCGAGCTTCGAGCGCCGCGTACAATGGGTCCGTCGCGGTGCCGAGGCATCGCGTCTGCTGCATGAAATGCCCAAGCCGACCATCGCGATGATCAATGGTGCCTGCGCCGGTGCGGGGATGAGCCTCGCCGCGGCTTGCGATTTCCGCCATGCCGCGAGTTCGGCGGTTTTTCGCAGTGCATTCACCGCCAACGGAATTTCCGGCGATTATGGCGGGAGCTGGCTATGGACCAGGATTCTCGGCACCGCCAAGGCACGCCAGCTGTTCCTGCTTGACCATAAGCGCAGCGCGGAGCAGGCGCTCGCGTTCGGCCTGGTCGACGAGGTGCACGAGATCGAAAGCCTGACCGATGCCGTAATGGCCTTGGCGCACCAACTCGCCTCCCTGCCGGGCAAGGGGGCCGCCTACACTAAGGCCAACCTCAACGCCGCGCTGACCGAGAAATTCTCGGATTCGCTCGACCGCGAAAGCCTCAACATGATGCTGTCGCGTGAGGCGATGGTAATCGAGGCGCGCGAGCGGAAAGAGCATGAGGCAGAGCAAGACGAGCCGCGCCGGCGAGCAGGTTCGGGAAACGCCGGTTGAAATGCCGATCATCGAACGCCTCGCACCACTTCCCGCGAAACGAGCCGATCCTGCAGAAGCATTCGCCGGGAGCTGGTGGCTGCAACGATTTGAGCGAATCGCAGCCGATGGCACGATCACCTTGCCTTTGGGGCGAGATTCCTCGGGTATTCTAACCTACACTCGAGAGGGCACAATGTCGGTGCACCTCAGCGCCGACAAAGGTGAGCACGACGAGAGTATTCTGGAATATACGGGCTATTTCGGACATTATTCCGTAGACGAGATTCGTTCTGTTGTGATCCACAAGGTAAGCAGGTCGAGCGTGCCCGATTTGATCGGAACCAGGCAGGAGCGGGGCTTCCGTTTCGATCGCAATTTCCTGATCCTCTCGACCGAGATTGATGGGGCCCGGATGAAACTGATCTGGAAACGTGAAATCGGGTCGCGCTGAAGGTGGCGCTTTCGACCGAAGAAATGGGGGCGCTCGGCGACGAGGAATTTCGCGCCGAGGTGCGGGCCTTTATCGCTGCGGAACTCCCGTCGGACATGGCCTCGCGAACGCTGCTCGGCTACCATCCGCACAAGCCCGACGTTGAATTCTGGACCGCCAAATTGGACAAACGCGGCTGGGCGGCGCTCAACTGGCCGGTCGAATATGGTGGCACCGGCTGGTCGATCACCAAGCGGCACATTTTCGACGAGGAATGCTACCTCGCCGGTTGCCCGGCGGTGAATCCGCAAGCCTTCCACCTTGTCGGACCGATCATCTACGCGATCGGCAACGAGGCGCAGAAGAATTTCTTCCTGCCGAAAATCCGCTCGGGCGAGCACTTCTGGGCGCAGGGATTCTCCGAACCCAATGCCGGCTCGGATCTCGCCGCGCTACAGACGCGCGCCGTTCGAGAGGATGACGAATACATAGTCAACGGCCAGAAAATCTGGACCAGCGAGGCGCAATATTGCGACTGGGTGTTCTGCCTGGTGAGAACCTCGACCGAGGGCAGGAAGCAGGCCGGCATTTCCTTTCTGCTGGTCGATCTGAAGGCACCCGGGATCACCATTCGCCCGATCATCGGCATCGAGGGCGGCCATGTTCTCAACGAAGTGTTCTTCGAGGATGTTCGCGTCCCCGTTGCCAATCGCATCGGCGAGGAGAACGAGGGCTGGACCTATGCCAAGCAGCTGCTCGGAGCGGAGCGGACCTTTTCCGCCGTGGTCCCGCGCTGCAAGGGGCTGGCGGTGCGCACTCGGGCAATCGCTTCGCGGGACGGCTCGAAGGGCCGGGGCAAGCTGATCGACGATCCGCATTTCGCGCGGCGGTTGGCCCAGCTCGAGATCGAGCTGATGGCGCACGAAGCAACGTTGGCGCGGGTTGTGGCCGAGGAGGAAGCGGGCGTGAACCAGCACTCGCCGACGCCTTCGATCCTGAAGGTCAAGGGCACCGAACTGCTGCAGAAGCTGGGTGCGCTCGCGATCGAAGCGCTGGGCGACAGCGCGATCCCCGATTATCCGGAAGCCGACTACCTCCTCGATCCCCCGAACGATGCGCCCGGCGCTCCTGCGGCCTATGGCGTCGTTTCCGACTTCCTCTATCACCGCTCGGCCACGATCTATGGCGGCGCCAACGAAGTGCAGCGCAACATCATCGCCGCGCAATTGCTGCGGGCCTAGGGCGATGGAGTTGCATTTTCTCCCGACCGAAGAACAGGCGATGCTACGCGACAGCGTGCGCCGCTGGGCCGCTGGCCGCGACGTGCGTGCGGCAGGCGACCAGCAGGTCGACTGGGCCTATGGCGCCGAACAGGGCTGGCTGATGGCGGGCTTGCCCGAGGAAGCGGGTGGGCTCGGTGGGAGCGATGCCGACAGCGCGGTTATCGCCGAGGAACTGGGCCGAGCGCTGGTGCGTACGGGCTTCGTCGAGAGCGGTATGGTGGCGGCGCAGCTGCTGCTGGCGATTGCGCCCGAGCGCGCCGAAGAGATCGCCATGGGCGGCGTACAGCCGGTGCTGGCGCATGACGAACCCGGCATGCGCGCGTGCTATCTCAATGTCACAACACGCGCCGAAAACGTCGAAGGAGGGTGGAAACTGAGCGGCCGCAAGTCGGCGATCGTCGGGACGCCCACCAGCCTGGTCGTTTCCGCACGCATGCCCGACGCCGCGGTCGGCCTGTTCGAGATCTCCGCCGAGGATGCGCCGCTGCGGAGTTACGAGACGTTCGACGGGCGGACGGGAGGCGAACTCACGCTCGAAGCCACGCCGGCCGAACTTCTGCTGGTTGGAAAACCGGCCGAAAGTGCGCTGCTCGAAGCCATCGACCGGGCGTTGGTGCTCGAAAGCGCCGAGGCCTTGGGGGCGATGGAAGCCGCCTTCGACATGACCCGCGATTACCTGATGACGCGCAAGCAATACGGCCAGCTGATCGGCGAATTCCAAGCCTTGCGCCACCGCATCGCCGACATGTTCATCGAATTGGAGCAGGCGCGGTCGATTCTGGTAATCGGACTAGGAGGGCTCGCCGGCTCGAACCCGCAGGAGCGGGCTCGTCTTGCCGCCGCGACCCGCGCCCGGGTGGCACAGGCCGGCCAGTTCGTCTGCGGCCAGGCAATCCAGCTCCATGGCGGCATTGGCGTGACCGACGAATATCCGGTCGGCCATTTCTTCAAGCGGATCACCGCCTTTGCGGCGCGCCATGGCGGCGAAGCACGGCAGGTCGAACGCTTCGCCGAGCTGAGCTAGACTCTGTTTCAGCAAAGCTGAAACGGATACGGCACCGGCCCGCTCCCCCGCCCGGCCACCCCGACGATAGCAAACTATGGGTGGCCGGGCGGGGGAGCGGGCCTGTGCCGATTCAGCGAAGCTGAAAACGACTCTAGTCGAACACCGAGAATCCTTTCACCTGCTCGGTGAAGATACGGTCCATTTCGCTGCTGTCGACATCCTTCGCCTCGCGATAGCCGAGCAGTTCGCGGGCTTCGGGGATCGAGAGATGCAATGCATCCTCATACCGCATCATCATGATCGGGTCCGACGCTTGGCCGATAGCGAGTCCCTGTCGAAGCATGGCGAGCACGGTTGGCCAGGTTTCGGGGTAGTGCAGAAAGCTGCGAAAGATCAGGCGGCTGCCGCCAAAGATGTAGATCAGTGAGAATTCGGTCGCGACTTCGGGTGTCAGATGCGTGTGAGGATTCGACAGGCGCACGACATAGGGCAGTATCTCGCCAAGCGAATTGAACTGCCCGCCGGTCATCAGGTGCTCGAAATCGTGGATCTGGCCGTTGCGCTTCTGGATGAATTCCCAGTCGCTGGCGGGCGGCGTGTTGGCCCAGCCGAAATTGAGCGCGATGCCGTGTTCGGTGATGTATTTATAATACTCGCCGCCGAAGCTTCCCTTGGGAAATTTGGCGAAGTCCTCCTCGGTCAGCGGACTCAGCCACGCTTCCTCGACCCATTCGCGGAACGCCGGGTTGACCGATTTTTCATGGTCGATCAGCGCCTGCATCCGCTCGGGCGTGCGCATCTCGCTGAGCGCCTGGGCCAGCCCCATTGTCGGGTCGGACGGGATCGGCAGGTCGGACCCGTTGCGACGCAGGAGGTGCAACGTCAGCCAGTCGCGCAAACCCGCATGGTTGAGAAAGCGCGACGAACTTGCGAGCTTGCTTGAAGTCGTCGGCACCTCCTCGATGCCGGCATGGAAATAGCTGTAATCGCGTGTCATTTCATCAATCCTTGGGGAACGGGCACCGGTAAGTCCAGAAGTAGCTGCCCCATCGCCTTGGCCGCCGGATCGAGCGCGGGGCTGGCGAGCATGCCTCCGTCCAGGGTGTGCTCGACGAGCAGGTTGACGGCATCGATGCCGGGAACGAGGTAGCGGGTCACCGCTTCGGGAGCGATCGCCTTGCCAAGCTTTCCGGAGAAGTGCGCAGCGACCGCGGCGGGTGTCAGCGCGTGGTAGAGCGGGGCAAGCGCCTCCGGCTGGCGCGCAATCACTCCGACGTTGAAGAGGTCGCCCTTGTCCCCGCTTCGGACCCAGGCGAGGTCGAGAAGGGGCGCAGTCCCGTCAGGCGGAGCGGCGGCCGCAGGAGGTTCGGGAGGACGATCTTCAGTCGACGCAAAGCCGGTTGCAACGGCCTCGAATTGAACTGCTTCTTCGTCGACATGGACCTCAAGTTCCACTCCCCCGCGGTCGATCAGGAAGCTGGCGAAATGTGTCAGTGGCCGCACCGTGGTGCCGAGCGGAACCGAGGTGCCGACCGCCATGCTCGTCATGATGGACGATTGTTCGCGCGCAAACAGCGCCGCGCCTTCCTGTAGAGCGTGATCGGCAACCATGCGGCAAATAGAGGTGCTCACGCCCCCGCCTTCACCGCCGATCACATCGAAATGGACGCGGGTGAAAGGCGGTAGCTGCCGGTCGCGGAGAAGAGTTTTGCAGCGAGCAAACAACTCGTCGGTGGTTCGCTGCGCTTTCGCGGCCGCGTCATGGCCGACGATCGGCGCGAGTGCGGTCCCGCGCCAGCCCGCATCCCATGTCAGCGCTGCCTTGAGCTTCTCTGGCCGTCCCCGGCCCTTTGCCCCGCGCACGGCGACGCGGTTCTTCCCGGTCTGTTCGATTCGCACAGCGGTCCAGTCGCAAACCACATCCGGAACCACATAGGCCGCCGGATCGCCGATTTCGTAGAGCATCTGCTCCGCCACGGTTCCCCGGCTGATTAGACCGCCGGTACCGGCGGGTTTGATAATCGTTGCGCTGCCGTCGGCGGTGCACTCGGCAACGGGAAAGCCGATATTCGCCCAGTCGGGCACATCGCGCCAGTCGGTAAAGGTCGCTCCGCACACTTGCGTGGTGCATTCGATCAAGTGGCCTATGAGCGTTCCGGCGGACAGACGATCGAAATCCCCTTCCACCCAGCCGAATTCGCGGATCAGTGGGCCGAGTACAGTGGCGCTGTCGACCGCACGCCCGGTTATCACTATGTCCGCACCCGCCTCCAAGGCCGCGGCGATCGGGAAGGCTCCGGTATATGCGGCAAGGCTCAGGGTTTGGTCGGCCGCTTGCAGCCGGGCATGGAGGTCGCTGCCATCGAACATGTCGTGCGTGCCCGGCACGACCAGTTCATCCATCCGGTGCGACAAGTCGTCACCCGCGATGCTGGCGATACGTAGCGGCACACCAGCATCCCGCGCCGCCTTGCGTACGGCGGCGGCGCAACCTTTCGGATCCAGACCTCCCGCATTTGCGACCACTTTGATCCGGCGCTCGGCCAGTTCGATCAGATATGGGGCCATCTGCCCGGCCACGAAATCGTTAACGTAAGCGGGCTGCCCCGCCAGCCGCGCGCGGGCAAGGATGCTCATCACCCCCTCGGCAAGACAATCGAAGACCAGATAGTCGAGCGGAATTCCGCTCCCCAGCAATTGCGGCATCGCGATGCGGCTGTCGACGAAACTGGCGCTGACGGCACCGATGCGTACGATCCGCTCAGAGGCAGGGTTTCCGGTCATCTCTCCGGGACGGATGGTAGCATGATCGGCTATTGAGTAAACTCTATTGCAAAGCTAGCCTTCGATCGAAGAAGCCGGGAGAGCAGAAACGTGTACGACGACTACGAGATGCTGAAAGTCACCAGGAGCGGCAAGGTGGTAACTGTCGCCTTCAACCGGCCAGAGCTGAAGAACGCCACCAATCCGCAGATGCATCAGGAGCTGGTACGCATCTTCCCCGAGATCGGCCGCGATCCAGACGCGAATGTCGTAGTCCTCACCGGCGAGGGCGATTGCTTCTCGGCAGGCGGCGATGTCTCGGCGCTCAAGAATTCGCTCGACGATCATATCCGCTGGAACGAGAGCATGATCGAGGCTGCCGATATCATCAATGCCGTGATCGGGCTCGACCGCCCGGTTATTGCGCGGGTGAATGGGCACGCAATGGGCATGGGCGCCACCGTCGCACTGTTCTGCGACATCGTCGTTTCCACCAGGCGCGCCAAGATCGGCGATCCGCATGTGCATATCGGCCTGACCGCGGGCGATGGGGGCTCCATCATCTGGCCGGCGCTGATCGGCTATGCCCGGGCGAAAAAATACCTTCTCACCGGCGATCCGATCACCGGAGAAGAGGCGGCGGAAATCGGCCTGATCACCGAGGCGGTCGATCCCGAGGACCTGGACGAGCGGGTGAACGGATATGCCGAGAAGCTTGCCAATCTGCCCGCCGTGGCAGTGCGTACGACCAAGAAAGCGGTCAATCTCGACCTCAAGGCGCGTGTTGACGCGATGATGGACGCGCATCTCGGCTTCGAGACGATGTCGCACCTGTCGGCGGACCATCGCGAGGCGGTGATGGCGTTCCTCGAGAAGCGCAAACCCGAATTCACCGGTCAATAGAGGCCACGGCCATGAACACCAGAATGCTGATCGACGGAACGCTGGTTAAGGGTGCCGGGCTGCTGGATGTCATCAACCCGGCGACCGGAAAGAGCTTCGCCCAAGCCGAGCGTGCCGACGAAACGCAGCTGGAAGATGCGGTAGCTGCTGCGAAAGCTGCGCAGCCAGCCTGGGCCGGGCTGGGTTACGAGCAACGCGGCGCGCTGCTGGCAAAGCTTGCCGATGCGCTGGATGCGATCAAGGACGATCTGACGCGGTTGCTGACGAGCGAGCAGGGCAAGCCACTTCCGCAGGCGATGGGCGAGGTAATGGGCGGCATCTACCAGCTGCGCCATTTCGCCGCCCGGCGGATCGAGCCGCAGGTGCTCCGCGAAGACGAAGCCACACGTATTGTCGAACACCGCACCCCGCTCGGCGTGGTCGCGGCGGTGACGCCGTGGAACTTCCCCTTCCTGATGATCACGCAAAAGATCGGCCCGGCCCTGATTACCGGCAACACCGTGGTCGCCAAGCCGGCGCCGACCACGCCGCTCTGCGCGCTGGCGATCGCCGGAGCCGCAGCGGACATCCTCCCCGCCGGGGTGCTCAACGTCATCGTCGACGACAACGATCTCGGCGGCAAGCTGACTGGCCACCCCGATATCGCCAAGGTCACTTTCACCGGATCGACCGATACCGGGCGCAAGGTGAGCGCGGCCGGCGCCGATACGCTGAAACGGATCACGCTCGAACTCGGCGGCAACGATGCCGCGATCGTGCTCGACGATGTCTCGCCCGCCGAGGTCGCGCCCAAGCTGTTCGGCGGCGCCACGGTCAATGCCGGGCAGGTGTGCCTTGCGGTCAAGCGAGTCTACGCACCGTCCGCCATCTACGACGAGCTGTGCGAGGAGCTGGCCAGGCTGGCGAATGAGGCGGTGGTCGACGATGGCGACAAGCAGGGCACGCAGATCGGGCCGATCCAGAACCGGATGCAGTTCGAAAAGCTGCTCGGCTATCTCGAATCCGCGCAGGCCGACGGTACCGTGATTGCGGGTGGCAAGCCGCTCGACCGGGAAGGCTATTTCATCGCCCCTACCATCGTGCGCGACATAGCCGACGACGCGCCGCTGGTGCGCGAGGAGCAGTTCGGGCCGATCCTGCCGGTGCTCAGATACGACGATATCGATGATGCCATCGCGCGCGCGAACGACAGCGAATATGGGCTCGGCGGCACCGTTTGGGCCGGCGATGTCGAACGCGGCGCGCAAGTGGCGATGAAAGTCGATTCGGGCACCGTCTGGGTCAACAAGCACCTCGATATCGGGTTCGACATTCCCTTCGGCGGATCGAAGCAATCGGGCATCGGACGCGAGGGCGGAGACGAGGGCCTCCATGCCTTCACCCAGCCGCATATCGTCAACATCGCACTCGCCTGATTGGTCACGACTGGGAAGGTATTCGTCAGACGAGGCGAACGGATCAGTCTCCGCGCTTCTTGTACAGCAGCGTGACCGTCGGCATCGCCATGGCCTCGCTGATATGCATCCGGCCGCTGGTGGCTTCGCCGATCATGTTCTGCATGGTCGCGTCGACGTCGTCGGTTTCCATGTCGTAGATGGCGAGATATTTGTGGCCCATCGAGTTTTCCCCGAAGGATTCCAGTTCATAGCGCGAGGCATCCGTAAAGCCGGGCAAGGCGCAGATATCGCCCAGATGCTCGTTGTCGTACCAGTCGTTGAACTCGTCCTCGCGGCCCTCGACCGCGCTCGTCATGACTACCAGCTTGTATTCGGCCATCAGCTTGTCCTCTCGAAAATGGCGGTCAGGCCCTGGCCGCCGCCGATGCACATGGTCTCGATCCCGTAGCGCGCTTCGCGGCGCTCCATTTCACGCAGCAGCGTCGCCATGATCCGCCCGCCCGTCGCGCCGACCGGGTGGCCGAGCGAGATGCCCGAGCCGTTGACGTTGAGCCGCTCATAGTCCTCCGGCGCGAAATTCCACGCGCGCAAGCAGGCTATCGCCTGCGCCGCGAAGGCCTCGTTGAGTTCGATCAGGTCGATATCCCCCAGTGTTAGCCCCGCGCGCTCGAGCGCCTTTGCGGTCGACGGGACCGGGCCGATGCCCATCACCTTGGGCGCGACGCCCGCCACCGCCCAGCTCTTGAGCGTGGCGTAGGGCTTCAGCCCGTGCTTCAGAGCCGTGGTGCGCGTGCAGACGATCGCCGCCGAGCCACCGTCGTTCTGCCCGCTGGCATTGCCCGGCGTGACGGTGGCGCCCTCCTTGGCGCCCGCCATCATCGGCTTCAGCGTGGCGAGCTTTTCCAGGCTGATATCGGGGCGGATATGCTCGTCGCTATCGATAACGAGTTCGCCCCGCTTGCGATCCCGTACGGTAACCGGGATGATTTCCTCGGCGAACTTGCCACTCTCCGCCGCGGCTGCTGCCTTGCGGTGCGAATTGTAGGCGAACTCGTCCTGCTCCTCGCGCGGTATTTCGTATTCGGCGCGCAGGTTCTCGGCGGTTTCGATCATGCCGCCCGGGACGGGATGGGTCGTCCCGCCTGCGCTCACCCGGCCGCGCTGGAGCGAATCGTCCATTTCCCACGGGCCGTTGACGCCCCAGCGCAGCTTGTGAGTGAAGAAGGCGGCGTTGGTCATCGATTCCGCCCCGCCGACCACCACGAGGTCCGCCGCGCCGGTAACGACGGTCATCACGCCGTAGATGACCGCCTGCAGGCCCGAGCCGCAGCGCCGGTCGATCTGGATACCAGGGGTCTCGACCGGGAGGCGAGCGTCGAGCGCGACCACGCGGCCGAGTGCAGGCGCGTCCATCGTCGGATAGCATTGCGCGAAGATAACATCCTCGACCGCCTCGTGCGGCAGGCCGGTGCGCTCGAGCAGGCCGCCCAACGCGGCGACGCCCAGATCCTGCGCGCTCTTCGATTTGAACTGCCCGCCAAAACTTCCGACCGGCGTGCGCACCGGTTCACAGATCACGACATCGCTCATGCTGGTCATCTCAGCACCCCTTCCATTCCGGTTTGCGCTTTTCGACGAAGGCGCGCGGGCCCTCTTTCGAATCCTCGCTCTCGTAGACCTTCAGCGCCTCGTCACTCGAAAGGCGCCGCAATTCGGCATCGCTGCGGTCGCCCACCTGCCGCGCTACCCGCAGGCTGCCCGCAACCGCGAGCGGCGCATTGGCGGCGATTGCATGGGCCAGTTCGAGAGCACGGTCGATCACCCGCTCCTTGTCGACGAGGTAGTTGATCAGGCCGAAACGTTCGGCTTTTTCGGCGTCGATCGGCTCGCCGGTCGCGACGATTTCCAGTGCCACGTGGCGAGGAAGCGCGCGCACGATGCGGTGGACACCGCCTGCATTGGCCATGATCCCGCGCTTCACTTCGGGCAGGCCGAATTTGGCCTCCGGCCCGGCCACGATCATGTCGCAGGAAAGCGCCAACTCGCAGCCGCCCCCAAGCGCGAAACCGTTGACTGCGGCGATCCACGGCGTGTCGCGCCGCGCATCGACCAGTCCGCCGAAGCCGTAGACCGCATGGCGCAATTCGGCGACGCGCCCCTCGGCCACAACTTTCAGGTCGGCCCCGGCGGAGAAGAAATCCTCCGAGGTGGAGCAGAGCACCGCCGCGCGCAGGTCCCGGTCGGCCTCGGTCCGATCGACCAGTTCGGCAATCGCTTGCGTCACGGTGCCGTCTACCGCGTTGCGGGCCTTGGGACGGTTGAGCCGGATCAGCGCGATATGATCATCGACGATATCGAAACAGACGGGGTTTTCGGTTGGCCCGGTCATGCCGCCGCCTGGTTCATTCGCGATCCGGCAAGGCCGCGGCCGATGACATGTGCTTGGATTTCGGCCGCTCCTTCGAAGATATTGAGGATGCGGGCGTCGCACAGCACGCGGCTGATCTCGTACTCCATCGCATAGCCATTGCCGCCGTGGATCTGCACCGCGAGATCGGCGTTCGACCAGGCGACGCGCGCGCCGAGCAGCTTGGCCATGCCGGCCTCGATATCGCAGCGCTCGCCCTTGTCCTTGCGGCGGGCGGCGGAATAGGTCAGCTCGCGCGCCATCACGATCTCGGTGACCATCAGTGCCAGCTTGTCCGACACGCGCGGGAAGGCGAGCAGGTGCTTGCCGAACTGCCTGCGGTCGAACGCATATTTGAGGCCGAGATCGAATGCGTTCCACGCCACGCCGATCGCGCGTGCGGCAGTCTGGATCCGGGCGCCTTCGAAAGTACGCATCAGCTGCTTGAAGCCTTGCCCCTCGACCCCGCCAAGCAGACCCTCTTCAGCGACAGGGAAGTTCTCGAAGCCGAGCGTGTATTCCTTCATGCCGCGATAGCCGAGCACCTCGATCTCGTCGCCGGCGATGCCCTCATCGGGAAAGGGGTTGGCGTCGGTCCCCCGGGTCTTTTCGGCGAGCAGCATCGACAGGCCGCCATAGCCTGGCGTGCCGGGATCGGTGCGGCACAACACGGTCATCAGATCGGCGCGCGCGGCATGGGTAATCCATGTCTTGGCGCCGCTGATCTGCCAGCCGTCACCGGTTTTCACCCCGCGCGTTTTAACCGAGGCGAGGTCGGAGCCGACATCGGGTTCGGTAAACACGGCAGTCGGCAGGATCGAACCATCGGCCAGTTGCGGCAGGAATTTCGCCTTCTGTTCGGGCGTGCCGTTCTCGCCGATCAGCTCGCCGGCGATTTCGGAGCGGGTGCCGAGCGAACCGGCGCAGATCCAACCGCGCGAAAGCTCCTCGGAAACGAGGCACATGGCTAGCTTGCCGAGGCCGAGACCGCCATAGTCCTCGTCAATGCACACGCCGAACACACCGAGTTCGGCCATTTCGTTGACGACTTCGATCGGAATAAGTTCGTCGGCCAGGTGCCATTTATGGGCATTGGGCGCGATGCGGTCTGCGGTGAAACCGCGGAACTGCTCGCGGATCATGTCGAGCGTCTCGTCGTGGAAAGCTTCGGATGGGCGATCGCCATCGGCAAGCTTCGCTGTCAACGCGGCGCGGTTGGCAGGGGTATTGCCTTCGGCGATAAAAGTCGCAACCGGCTCACGCGCGGCGAAATTGCGGGCGGCCTCGGTCAAGCCGAACTCGGTGGGTCGCACGATCTCGTTCTGGCTCATCGCCACGCCGCTGGCGAGTTGCGAGAGATACTCGCCGAAGCCGATCTTGAGCACCAGCTCCTCGACTTCGCCGTAGTCGCCCTCCTCCTGCGCGCGGCGCGCCCATTCGCTGGTCGCGAACAAGGCTTCGGCGGTGGTCGCGGTCCAGGCGAAGCCGTGCACCATGCGTTGCGCTTCTTCTGCGAGGGCCGCATCGACCTTGCCATTGGGAGCAATGGTCTCAGCCACCTTGCTATGAACGGCGTCGGCATAACCGCGCGCGGCGGCGGCTGCCTCCTGAGCGAGAGCGATCCAGTCGTTCATCGGCCAATACTCATTTGTATGTCACCTCGGCACTCATGGCGGTGGCGCCGTCGCAGCGGACGGCTTCGACTTCGGTTTCCGCGACCTTGCGCAGATAGACGGGCTGGCCGAGAAAGATCGGCGCCAGGGCACGGAACGAAAAGCTTGCGAGCGCTCCGTCGCGTGCGGCGAGCGCCGCGAGTTTCGCCGCTGTGAAGGGCCCGTGGACGATAAGCGCGGGATAGCCCTCGACCCCGGTAGCATAGGGCAGGTCGTAATGGATGCGATGGCTGTTGAATGTCGCCGCGGAGAAACGGAAGAGGTTCACTTCGCCGGGCTGCCAGACTTCGCCTTCAGGCGTTTCGGCGACCGGCTCGGGCATTGAGCTCGGCGCTCCATCGCTCGCGGAGCGATAGACATAGCTTTGCCGTTCGCGAACCCGTACGCTTCCCTCCTGTACCAGCACCCGGTCGACGTCTACGAACACTAGGTCGCCGGAACGTCCGGACTTGTGCGTCACCTCGGCGATGGTGCTGGTGAGTTGGCCTTCATACCCGGTGTCGAGCGGGCCTTCGAAGGTAATGCGGGACGAAGCGAACATCCTTCGCGGGAGAGGAATGGCGGGCAGGAACCCACCTTTTCTTGGATGTCCGTCTAGACCGAGCTCCGCATCGGCCGGCGAGGGCAGGAAGAAGGCCCAGTGCGGCAGTGGGACTGGTGCCGCCTCGTCCTGCAGTCCGACCGCCAGCGCATAGCGCCTGAACGCGCCTTTCTCCAGCTGTTGATACTCGATCCTCTCGCGCCCGATGGCCTTGCGCCACTCGTCGACCATTTCGGGGGTCACGGCGCTCATCCGACCACTCCGGCATCATGCAACGCGCCGATGGCTCCACTGTCGAGACCGAGGAAATCGGCGAGCACTTCGTCGGTATTCGCACCGATGACGGGGGCAGGGCGAACCGTCCCGCGATCCTCGCCGGGTATCCGTGCGGGGGCTCCTGGCGCGGGATAGCTCGCGCCGCCGGGATGGGCGGTTTGTGCAAAGACGGGATTGTCGGCGAACAGCCGCGGTTCGGCGGACAGCGCCTCGTGCAAGGTGTGATAGCGCGACCAGGTGACACCCGCTTCGGCGAACTGGCGCTCCAACTCGTCGGCGGAGAAGCGCGCAAAGCCCGCCTCGACAAGCGGATCCAGCTTCGCCCGATGCACAAAGCGCGCCCCTTCGTCCCGGGCAAAATCGATTCCCAGTTCCCGTTCGAGTGCTTCGACGTCCTCGGCGATACCGAGCCCGGTCAGCATCCCGCTCCATTGCCTGGGCGTGATCGCCACGAGCATGAAGCCTACCCCGTCCTTGGCGACGAAATCGCGCCCGAATGCGCCGAACAGATTATTGCCCGACCGCGGTCGGTCTGCGCCCGAGAGAATCACTTCGGCAAGGTTACCGAGATTGGCGAGGCTGGTGGCGGCGATATCCGACAGGGCAACACGAATTTCGCGCCCCTTGCCGCTGTCCGCACGCTCACGCTCCGCAGCGAGCAGGGCGAACGCCCCGTAGCAACCGGTGACCAGATCCCACGCAGGCAGCACGTGGTTTACTGGCCGTGCGTCGCCGGCAGGTCCGGTCATTGCCGGCATGCCGATGGCGGCATTCACTGTGTAGTCGACCGCGGGTGAGCCGTCGGCCCAGCCCATGACCCGCACAGCGATGAGGTCTGCGCGCAGGGCCTTCAGGCTCTCATGTGACAGGAAGCCGTCTACGGGGAAATTGGTGACGAACAGCCCGTCGCCGCCGGTCGCCAGTCGCTGGGCGAGCTCCCGTCCTTCGGGCTTGCGTAAATCGAGCGCGATCGACAACTTGCCCTTGTTGAGGCCTTCCCAATACAGGCTCTCGCCATTGGGCCCGAGCGGCCAGCGTCTGGAATCCGGTCCGCCGCCGATCTGATCGAAGCGGATCACCTTGGCACCCATTTGCGCAAGGTGGAGCGCGCAGGAAGGCCCGGCGACGAACGCCGATCCTTCCACTACGGTCATTCCTTCGAGCAGCCGGTACATCGTTCAGCTCGCATAGGCCGACAGGCCCAGCTGCGCACGGCGGCGCAACCACAGGCTGGGACGGTAGCGGTCCGAACCGGTGATCGCCTGCAATTGCTGCATGATCTCGTGCACCGTGCGGGCGCCCAGCCACTCGGCGATCTCCACCGGACCCTTGGGATAATTTTGTGCCAGCTTCATGGCGAGGTCGATATCTTCCGGACTGCCGACGCCGATCTGCGCCAGTTCGCAGCCGAGATTGGCGATCATGGCCAGGATCCGCTGGAGTACGAAGCCGGGCGAATCCGCAATGACTTCCACCGTGAAGCCGCCCGCGCGCAGCCAGTCGGCGACCTTCTCGCTCAGCGCATCGCCACCGATGGCTGCCATCACGGTGAGGTGCCGGTTGTCGAATGCGGTGAAATCAATGGCGACCGTGTCACCCGGATCGAGCCCGAGCCGCGAGCATGCCGTGGCGCAATCTTCGCCGACAGGCGCAATCAGCGTGACGTCGCTGCCCTGCTCCCAGCCGATCGCTTCGGCTAGTTCCTCGAACCGTCCGCCCGAACCGGCAATACCCGGCCGGAGCTTCGGAGGATTGGCGGACGCCGCGGGCGAAGGCGGCCAGCTTTCGTCACCGGTATAGTCGAAGAAGCCCGCTCCGGTCTTGCGTCCGAAGCGCCCGGCATCGCGCATCAATGCATGCTGGGTCGTGGTCTTCAACCGCGGATCGTGCTGGTAGCCTTCGTAGATGAAACTGGTCGCTGCGTAATTCACATCGATGCCGGTCAGGTCCATCAGCTCGAACGGACCCATGCGAAAGCCCGCCCCGTCGCGCATGATGCGGTCGATCACTTCTGGTGCGGCAACCTGTTCCTGCGCGATGGCGAGACCTTCCAGCGCCAGCGCACGGCCTTGCAGGTTCACCAGGAAGCCAGGGCCGTCCTTGACCGTGACCGGCGTCTTGCCGATCTGCTTCGAAAGCGCGGTGGCGGTCTTCACTACGACATCGCTGGTGGCGGGCGTCTTGATAACCTCGACCAGTTGCATCAGTGGGACGGGGTTGAAGAAGTGCAGGCCGCAGACGCGGTCCTTCTTCGCGCAGCCCTGCGCGATGGCGGCAACCGACAGCGAGGAAGTGTTGGTGGCGAGGATGCAATTGTCCGCTACGACTGCCTCGAGCTCGGCAAACAGCTTCTGCTTGGGCTCGAGCCGCTCGACGATGGCTTCGACCACCGCTTCGCAATCCGCGAAATTGGCGATATCGTCGGCCAGCGTCAGGTTTGCGCGCGCAGTTTCGGTTGCGCCAGCGTCAAGCTTTCCCTTGCTTTCCAGCTTCTCGATGAAGCCGAGCAGCGTATCGGCGGATTTCTCCAGCGCCGCGCGATCGAGATCATGGAGCACGACCTCCATGCCGGCCTGGAGGCCGATCTGCGCAATGCCGCTGCCCATCGGGCCGGCGCCGACAACTCCCAGCTTCTGCACCGGCGCTACTCGGCGGGCTCCGCGTCCAGCTCCGACGGCGCCCGTTCGGTCGGCCATGTGTCCTTGCCGTTGCGCGTCGCTTCCGCCATCTTGTCGAGATGCGCCTCGTCGTTGCCGGCGAATTTGATATGGAACTTGTTGGCGGTGCGGAACTCCAGCACCTCGACGCCTTCAGGCCCTACCTCGTAGGTGTAGCCGAAATCTGCCGGGATGAAGACGCCGTCGCCCTTGCCGAGTACCTGCGTGCCCATTTTGAGCGAGCCGGCAATCACATAGTAGAGACAGTCGGCGTCATGGCTGTGCTTGGGCAGTACGAAGCCGCTTTTGAACCAGGCATAGACCAAGCTCATGCCGCCTTCGCCGGGTTCCCTGAACAGGCACACGGTGTTGTCGATGTCATTCTGCGCCAACCCGACCTCGGCGATCCTGGCAAAGCCCTTCATCAGCGTTTCGTCCACGCCCACATACGGCATCATTTCCTGCGTCAGTTCCTCGCCCTCGGCGAATCGGAAGACCTGCATCTTCTTGCGCGGGGCCTTGATTTCCTCGGTCATAGTCACTCTCCTCAGGGGGGAATTACAGGTTCAGCCCCGCCTCGCGCAGCAGCGATTTGGCGATGATGGTCTGCTGTATCTGGCTGGTGCCCTCGTATATGCGCATCAGGCGCACGTCGCGGTAGAATCGCTCAACCTTGTATTCGGCCATGTAGCCCGCTCCACCATGCACCTGAACCGCGCGATCGGCGCAACGACCGAGCGCCTCGGACGCGAAATACTTGGTGCAGGCGACATCGCGATTGACGTCTTCACCCGCATCGTAGCGTTTGGCGAGGTCGCGGGTCATGCACCATGCGGCATAGGCATCGGTCTGGCTGTCGGCGATCAGGCCCTGCACCAGCTGGAAGGCGCCGATCGCCTGACCGAATTGCTTGCGCTCGGCCGCATATTGCACGCTTTCCTGCACCAGCCGGTGACACATGCCCGACGACAGGGCAGAAAGGTGGATGCGGCCGCGATTGAGAACCTTCATCGCGGTCTTGAACCCGCGCCCGGGTTCGCCGCCGATGATGTTGTTTGCAGGCACGATCACATCGTCGAAGTTGACGTCGGACGAGATCGCGCCCTTCTGACCCATCTTCTTGTCGGGCTTGCCGAAGCTTACCCCGGGCGTATCCGCCGCGACGATGAACGCGGTAATGCCTCTGGCGCCGGGCACGTCCTTTTCGCTGCGCGCCATCACCGTCAGCATCCCGGCACGCGGTGCATTGGTGATATAGCGTTTGTTGCCGTTGATGCGGTAATTGTCTCCCTCGCGTACGGCACTGGTCGAGATCGAGGCGGCGTCCGATCCCGAACCCGGTTCGGTCAGGGCGAAGCTGGCCATCATGCCTGCGGCCAGCCTGGGCAGCCATTCACGTTTCTGCGCTTCGGTGCCGTCCATAACGATGCCCTGGCTGCCGATGCCGACCGTGGTGCCGATCACCGAGCGGTAGGCGAAGGAAGTACGCCCGAGCTCATAGATAACCCGTGCCTCTTCGGACATGGTGAGTCCGAGGCCGCCATATTCCTGCGGGACGCTCAGGCCGAACAGCCCGAGCTCCTTCATTTCCTCAATGATCTCGGGCGGAACGGCATCTTCTTCCTCGACCCGATCCTCATTGGGTATCAGCCGCTCGTCGACGAAACGGCGCACAGTCTCCAAGAGCAGGGCAAAGGTTTCCTCGTCCAAGACATCCTCCGGCGAGCACTAGACGCGCTCCAACGCGATTGAGGTTCCTCTATTGCGTTTTCGAAGTTGACGCGCAAGTGCTGAATCACCGAAATGATCGTCAGAAACGCTGATCATGTGCGAAACGATAGAGCAGTTCTCCCGACACCGTGAGGTTCGCCGGCGCCCCGTCCGTGCGCTTCACCGATTGCGCCAGCGCCCAGCACAGTTCACGCAGCTCCTTCGAATAAAGCTACCTGATTCGCGATTTCGAAAGCCATGTCCGACCTGAAGATCCGCAAGATTCCATACGCATTCGACGGCGTCCCCTTATTTTGGAACCCCGAGAACCCCGGCTTCTCGCTGATGATGAAGCAGATCAGCTTCTGGTGATCGGTCTGGAAAAAGTGCTTCCGCCGCGCCACCGCCGACGCGAAGATGCTCATCACCGAACCAACCGTGCTGGACGAGGCTCGGGACTTTCGCGTGCAGGAGCAGATACATAGCCAGGTGCACCGCAAGCATTGCAAGACGCTGATCGCGCAAAAATCCGGCGCTCGACGGCACGCTCAAGGAATGCACGCGCCTGTATGAAGAGCTCTACGAGCAAGAGGAAGTCAAGTTTCACCTCGCGTATCAGGGCGGGCTCGAGGCGGCCTCCACTCCCTTCTTCCGCATGTTTCTGGGCTATCGGGATGTGCTGTTCGCCGCAGGCGATGCGTGCGTAGCCTCGTTGACGCTGTGGCATTTCTGCGAGGAGATCGAGTATCGCTCCTCTGCGCTGGGGATACACAATCACGCCGTCGGCAGCGATTTCTACCGCATTCGGATGACGCCGAAATTCTATCGCCATTCGGGACGGGTATTCGCCTTCCTCGCGGGGGAATTCCGCAGACATGTCCCCGATGAGCCGGCGATCATGTTCGAGCAGTTGCCGTTCGCGAAGATCCCCGGAAAAGACAAGCGCGCAGCCGTGTTCGGCGTGCTCGGCTCGCAACTGCCCGGTCACAACCTGGGCCACCAGCGCATTCCCAAACATTACGCAGATTGGAACCGCCATTATGATGCAGGTGAGGACGTGACACAGATCTACGGGCAACATGCAAACATGGCGAATGCGGCATGATCACTGTCCCGCCGCTTGGCGCCGGACGTGACGCTGTTCGGCGGTCGCTACCGGCGGAGGATGCTTTGCTGCGACGCCGCGCCAGGCTGACTGGCCGGGTTGGGCCTGTCGCTTGCCGCCAGCCTGTTCGTGGTGCCGATGCTCGTGATCCTTTCGCCCGATACCGTGCTCGCCATCGTGGCCGGGGGCACTACGGAATGGGGCTACGTTACAGTGGTATGGCTGGGCCTCGCGCTGGCGTTGGCGATCACGGTTTGGGTCATCGAGACCGGCGGAGCCGCGGCCGACGCGCAATCGGTGGGGAGCTATCCCTTCTACTACCTGGCCTGCTATCTGGTGGTATTCGCTGCACTGTGGATCATAGCCACCCCGTCGGGGATTGGGATGAGATCGGCAGCCGGACGGACGACGTATTCGGCATAGCTTCCATGCATCGGCATATCGCACACCGCGGTGCCGGGAGAAGGGCCGGCTGCGCCGGGACCCAGCGCAACCACTTCCCCTGCAAGATCGTAGCCCGGCGTGACCGGCAGTCCGCCCTTGTAGTCGATATACTTGCCCCGCCGCACGATTGTGTCGGTATATCCGACGCCCGCAGCTTTCACGCGGACAAGCGCTTCGCCGGAGGCAGGCTCGGGAAGTGCGTCGAGTCGCTCGATCTCGAGCACTTCCGGCCCGCCCCATTCGCGAACGGTAACGCGTTTCCAGCTCATGCAATCGTACCGGTTCCGCTTCGTGCAGCCCTATGCCGGTCCTATTCGAAGATCGCAACGATGCGCGCTTCGACGCTCGAGCGAGAAACGCCACCATCAGGATGGCTGAACGCGCTATGGGCGCAGCCGAGCGGGTTCTCCGGATCGAAATCGATGCCGGTGAAGACGAGCGATTCGTCTGCGCTCATGTCCGGGTAGTAGTAGAACTCGCACTCCTCGTTCGGGGCGAGAATGATGTAGGGCGTTTCCGAATCTTCCTCCACGGTGACGCCGATGACGTGCGCGTCTTCGGGTACGGTGCGGCGGTCGGTTACCGCCAGCGGGCGATCCTGCGGGGCCGGGGTGAAGGTCTTCCAGACATTGTACAGCACGGCCTTCTTGAAAGTCTTGCCGTGCTTTTCCACGAACATGCGGCTGATCGCCTCGCCCACCTCGCGCGGGTGGTCGATATGCACGAAACCGGCGGTGACCATATGCTCGCCGCGGGCATCGGGATCGGCGATGCGTTTCAATGGACGGAAGAACTGGATACATTCCTTCGCACCCGTCAGCCGTTGCACCAGCGCTTCGCAAGAGGGTGCGTAGACCTCGTCGATCCATTCCTCGTTGAACCAGTCGGGATTGTCGAGCTTGTGCTCGGCCAGGGTGAATCCCTCGACCCCCAGGCTCGGGGCCGGCGAAGCGGCGCGCGCGTCGGTGACCTTGAAGTCCTTCGACGTGAGCTTCAGCCCCTCGTGGACGTCGTCATGGTTGTTGTGCCGTCCCCCGTCGTTGCGGTCGGCGGCGAAATTGAAAGTGGCGTCTACGTCGTTTGCAATTGCGGTGGCCATCTCGGGCTCCTCTCAAGTGGATCGTGTGTCGTTGGTAATTTCCCAACGCGCGCCCAGCAGGCGGCTTGTTGCCAGCACGATGACGAGGCCCATGACGAGCAGGGCGTTGATCGTCGCCGTTTCGTAGATATCGCCGATCGCCAGAATTGCGTCTCCGGCGGCCACCGTGCTGTCGGGGGCTGCGGCCCACATCAGCGGGTATTGCAAGGCGGTCAGCAGCCACATGGCAATGGGCAGCGCCCAAAAAGCGCGATCGGTTTGCGCAGGTGCGCGGTCGAGCCGACCGGCGAACGAGTTCCAGACAAGGAAGATCGTGCCGGACGTCACCAGCCAGCCGATGAAATTGGAGAGCGGCACGCCGCTGATCCCTGACACGTCGCGAAACTGCCAGAACCCGCGGGCGGTCGCGCCGATCGGATCGTGCGTCAGATCGAAACCGGTGACGATGAAGGCGGCGATGAGCGGGATCGCCCCTACGGATGCATTCCGGCCCACGACCAGTCGCGCCAGCATCCATGCGGGGTAGCCGTAGAGAAAATAGCCCAGCGCGACGACAACCGGCACCGCGCCGATCTTCGCACCAAATTCGTCGCCATGCTCGAAAAAACCGAACGGAAGCCCGGTAGCGATGCTGAGGCTTTCGAGCGCCAGCGCGATGGCGAAGGCCGAAAAGGCCAGCAGCGCCGCACCGCGCCAGCCATACGCGATGGTCGAGTGGAGCGCCACGAAACCGAGCAGCGCGACACCGGTGAACGGTCCCAGCACTTTGGCGACAGTGGAGGTGGGGGCAGCGGCGCCAAGCAGCGCGGTCGCTCCCCAGAGCGCCAGCAGCAGCCAGGCGATACCGAGAACGATCCGCCACCGGGATGCTGCCGCACTCACGCTGCCAGCCCCGCTTCCTGCGCGGCGATCAGGCGTTCCAGTGCCAGGTGATAGCGTCCTGTGCTATCCAAAGGACTGCCCGCGTCGAGGCATGCACGAAGCGCGTTCAGGCCTCTTGCCTCGCACTTGGCGCGTTCTTCGGCGAGGAAGCCGGAATCGCTGCCCGCGCGCCGCACAATGCTCTGCGAGTAGGCGGCGCCCACTGCTGCACCGATCACAAGCTGATTGGTTTCGAGAAAAACCGCCATCGCGCGCTGCGGGTGCAGACCGCGATCGATCAGGATCGCCAGCAGTGCATCGCTGTGGCGGCTGTCGGCGAGATCGCCGAGCTCGCCCGACATTAACTGCGTGATGAGCTGCGGCGTATCGCTGTAGGTGACGAAACTGCGGTGCGCATGTTCGCGTAGTGCATCTTGCCAGCTCTGCCCTTCGTCCGCGATCCCGCTGCGACCGGCGAGCCGCTGCGCCGTCAACCGCACAAGGTGGTCGCGCCCCTCGACATAGCCGTAGAGCGTCGCGATCCCGACGCCCAGCTTCCTTGCGACCGCGCCCATATCGACATTGTCGAGGCCCAGTTCGCACGCCGCCTCCACGACCTGTTCGAGCGTGAAGCGCGGTGGACGACCCACCGAACGTTTGCCGGAAGCGACGGTAGCTGTGCTCATGATCCCGTAATTACCGAAGTGCTTTCGGAAATACAAACGGAATTTGTGAATAGAGATACAGGAATGGGTACACCGAGAGGCGTTGAGGGGGGCATGCGCTGACGGCGACGATCCGGATCGCAGCGCTGCGGCGCACAAAACTGGACAATCGAGCCTCGACCTGCTGCAACGAATTTGCTAGAAATAGATATACCTCAATTGGGAGAGGCCTCGCTGAATATGGAACTTGCGGCGACTATCGATGGCGTGCTGGCAATCGACCCGGCGCAGGATGCGGTGGAATTCGACCGCATCTGGCACAGCTGGGCTCAGCTCGATGCCCGCAGTCGTGCGATCGCCGCGGGGCTGGACGAAATCGGTGCGGGCGCGGATTCGCGGGTCGGCGTGCTGCTTCGCAACCATATCGACATGGTCCCGGTGCTGCTTGGCTTGTTTCGCTCCGAACGTTGCCTCGCCAGCCTCAATGCGGTGTCGCCCGATGCTAAGTTGGCAGAAGATATCGCGGGTGCCGCCGCGCCGGTGTTGATTGCTTGCGCGGAGGACTGGGAACGGCCGGGTCTACTCGAAGCGGCCAAGCAGTCTGGAGCGGCGGTCGTTTCACTCCGTGGCGAAGAATTGGCCGTCCTCGAAAACGAGATCGCAAGCGCCCCCGATCGTCGCAGCGCGACCGGCATCGCCATCGAAATGCTCTCGAGCGGGACCACCGGCAAGCCCAAGCGCATTCCACTGCCGCGTCGCAATCTCGAAAAGGCCCTCGCCGGGGCGGCTTCCTACGAGAAGGGGCGCGATCCGAATGCCACGCCGGCCCTGCGCTCGGGCGTCGCTGTCGTCACCGCGCCGCTTGCGCATATCGCGGGCATCACCGGGCTGATGAACAACCTGCTCGCCGGGCGAAAGGTCTGCCTGATCGAACGTTTCACGGTCGAGGGCTTCCGCGATGCGGTGGTGCGCCATCGCCCCAAGGTGGCAGGCGCGCCGCCCTCGGCGCTGCGGATGATCCTCGACGCCGATATCCCGAAAGAAGACTTTGCCAGCCTGGTGGCCTACCGCACCGGCACCGCGCCGCTCGACCCGGCATTGGCAGACGAATTCTACGAGAAATACGGCATTCCGGTCTTGCAGAATTACGGTGCTACCGAATTTGCCGGCGGGGTCGCGGGCTGGACCTTGCAGGATTTCAAGGAACACTGGCGCGGGAAATACGGGGCCGTGGGCCGCTTGAACAAGAGCGTCGAGGCGCATGTCGTCGATCCCGATAGCGGCGCCGAGCTGGCCCCGGGCGAGGAGGGCCTGCTGGAACTGCACGCGCCCAATGTCGGGGACGGCAAGACCTGGGTGCGCACGACCGACCTGGCGGTGATCGACGAGGATCGGTTTCTCTACATCAAGGGGCGCCACGACGGAGCGATCATTCGCGGCGGGTTCAAGATCATGCCCGACGATGTCCTGAAGGCGATGCAGGCGCACCCGGCGGTGCGCGAGGCGTCGGTGGTGGCCTTGCCCGACCGGCGGCTCGGCCAGATACCGGTGGCGGCGTGGATTGCGAAGGACGGCGTGGAGGCTCCCGACGGCGCGACGCTGCGCGAATGGCTGAAAGGCAAACTTTTGCCCTATCAGGTGCCCGTGCAACTCAAGCAGGTCGAGGATTTGCCGCGCACCCCGTCGCTCAAGCCTGCGCTGGGCGAAGTGCGCAAATTGTTCGAAAGTCCCGACGAAGCATGAGCGCGCTGGCCGGCATTCGCGTGCTCGATTTCGGCCGCTACGTCGCCGGGCCTTATTGCGCGACCTTGCTCGGCGATTTCGGTGCGGATGTGATTCGCGTGGAGCGGTGCGAGGGTGGCGAGGATCGCTGGCTGGTGCCGGTATCGGACGACGGTGACGGCGCATTGTTCCTGCAGATGAGCCGCAACAAGCGCTCGCTGGCATACGACCCCAAGGCATGCGGTAGCGCCGAAATCATCCGGCGGCTGGTCGCCTCGGCCGACGTGGTGGTGGTGAACGTACCGCCCTCCGCGCTCGCCAAGATGGGGCTCGATTACGAAAGCCTCGCCGCGATCAAGCCCGACATCATCCTTGCCAACCTCTCTTCCTTCGGCGCGACCGGGCCGTGGAAGGACCGCCCCGGTTTCGACAGCGTCGGCCAGGCGATGAGCGGATCGCAATATCTCTCCGGCCCAGGTGATGTGCCCTATCGCTCGCCGATCACCTGGGTCGATCACGCAACCGCCGTCTACGCCGCGTTTGCCGTGATGGTCGCGCTGTTCGAGCGACAAAACAGCGGGCGAGGGCAAGAAATCGACGGCAGCCTGCTCGGATCGGCGCTGGCATTCTCCACCACCTTTTTGATCGAACAGGCGCTGACCGGGCTGAACCGCACCGCCATCGGCAATCGCAGCTTCCTGAACGGACCGACCGATACCTTCGCTACCCAAGACGGCTTCATCGTCACCCAAGTCGTCGGCGATCCGATTTTCCGGCGTTGGACCGAGTTGATGGACGAACCCGCACTGCTCGACGATCCCCGCTATGCCACCGACGAGTTGCGGGGGGAGAATGGCACCGAGCTGTCCGAAAGCATGGCTCGCTGGGCTGCCGGACGCACCAGCGAACAGGCGCTGACGCAGCTTGCCGACGCGCGCATTCCGGCGGGTCCGGTGCTATCGCCGCAGCAGGCACTCGATCACGAGCAGGTGCAGGCCATGGGGCTCATCCAGCCGACCAAAGTTCCGCGCATGGGCGTGACCGCGCCGCTCACCCGCCCGCCGGTCAATTTGAGCGCGACTCCGGCCGAGATCCGATCCCCGGCGCCCGCTGTCGGCGAACATTCCGTCGAAGTGCTGAGCGAAATCGGATATGGCGCGGACGAGATTGCCGCGCTCGAACAGGCTGGTGCCATCGCCAGCGCGAAAGGGACCCGACCGTGACCGACAGCGTCCTGACCATCCCGCACCTAGCGCTGGCCGCCGCCGAGCAATGGCCCAATGCCGAGGCCGTTGTCGAAGGCGATACCCGCATTACCTTCGCCGAACTCACCGAGGCGATGCGCCGGGTGGCGGCCGGCTTCATCGCCGCCGGGCTGGAGAAGGGCGAGCGCGTCGCATTGTGGGCCGAAAACTCCGTCGATTGGATCGTGGCCTGTCTCGGGCTGCAGGCCGCAGGGGGCGTACTGGTGCCGCTCAACACGCGCTACCGCGCGGGCGAAGCGGCGGATATCGTGCGACGCAGTGGCACGTCCTACGCCGTCGCCTCGAGCGAATTCCTGGGCTACCGCTATGCGGACCAGCTACGCGAAGCCGATGCGCCGGGGCTGCGCTGCGTGCTGGAACTGGGGACCCCCGGCTGGGACGAATTTCTCGCCGACGGGGAGGGGCACGAAACGGAGGTCGAAGCGCGACTCTCCGCTCTGAAGCCGGGCGACCTGGTCGACATCCTATTCACTAGCGGCACCACCGGCGCGCCCAAGGGCGTAATGGCGACCCACGAGCAGAACGTGCGCACCGCGCGGCTCTGGGCAAAGGCCACCACGATCGGCGAGGGTGACCGCTTCTGCATCCTGTGGCCGTTCTTTCACTGCTCGGGCTACAAAGCCGGCTGGGTGGTGAACCTGGCCGTGGGTGCGACCACGCTACCGCTGGCGCAGCTCGATGTCGGCGAGCTGACCGATCTTGTGGAGAAGGAAAAGGTCACCTTCCTTCCCGGTCCGCCTACGCTGTTCCAGACGCTCCTGGCGGATCCCGATTTCAACCGGGACAAGGTCTCCTCGCTGCGCGTCTCGATCACCGGCGCGGCTTCGGTGCCGCCGCAGATGATCACCGATATGCGCGAGGTGTTGGGCATACCCGTGGTGTTGACCGGCTACGGCCTGACCGAGGCTTGCGGCACGCTGACCATGACCGCGCCGAGCGATCCGCCCGAAATCGTGGTGCGCAGCTGCGGCAAGGCCATCGACGGTGTCGAGCTGAAGCTGGTCAATAGTGACGGCGCGCCCGTCCCAACCGGGGAGCCGGGCCGCATCTTTGCGCGCGGTTACAACGTGATGCTGGGCTATCTCGACGATCCGGCAGCGACGGCGGAAGCTATCGATGGCGACGGATGGCTCGATACCGGCGATATCGGCGTGATGGATGCGCAAGGGTATCTCGCCATCACCGATCGGTCGAAGGACATGTTCATCACCGGCGGATTCAACTGCTACCCGGCTGAAATCGAGGCAATGCTGCTTGAGCACCCGGCGGTGGGCTCGGTCGCGGTCAAGGGCCTGCCCGATGATCGAATGGGCGAGGTTTGCGCAGCCTGGATCGTGCCGGCATCGGGCGTGCAGCCCGACAAGGCCGGGATCGTCGCGTGGTCGCGCGATCGCATGGCCAACTTCAAGGTGCCGCGAAAAATCGCCTTTGTCGAAGGCCTGCCGCGGAATGCGACGGGAAAGGTGCAAAAATTCCTCTTGCCGGAAATTCCCGATTAGGCTGCCGCCCCCGCCGCGATCCATCGGCGAGGGCGGGGCGCGACGAAATCAGTCGCCTTTGTAGGTCCAGGGCGTGCGCGCTTCGGGCTCCGGCAGCTCGTTCAGGGCGCCGTCAAGGGTGTCGATTGTGGTGGTGAAGCCGCCGACCATCGTGGTCTTCTTGATCTTCCATCCGTCCTCTGTGCGAACATAATCGTTGACGCGCTGCGATAGGCCCATCACCGGCTTTTCATCCCGGAAACCCACCATCCACAACATGTTCGACCATTCGACCGCCGTGTCGCCATCGATCTCGATCTTCTCGTTGACGCTGGTTTGGAACACGAAGGGCAGTGGGCCGGCATCGCCATAATAGAAGTCCCAGTACTCCTTCACCTGCTCTTTGCCGCGCGGTCCCTTGCCCGGTTCGTGCAGGCCCAGCACTTCGATTGTCGCATCGTCGGTCAAATAGTCGAGCGCTTCCATACGGCCGGCCTGCTTGCCGGTGAAGCCACCGGTGCAAGCGTAGTGGAAGTTGAAGAAGCAGTCCTTGATCGCCTGCTTGTCCTCAAGCTCCTGGATGCGCTCTTCGAGCGTTTTCTGCGCCATCGATAATCCTCTCTAATCGCAAGGTTGTTCTTCGCAGAACTCTAATTCATATACCTCAAAAGTCGACCGCCCATCCCGCAAGCCGACCTGCAATCCGTCCAGAAAACTTCACCAGGGAAGACATGGACGCAAAGCGAGTTGTCCCGCCTTCGGCTTGCGGCCCGGACAAATTGGCACTAGCCTCGGGATTCGACGCAGAGTGGGCGCCAAGATCAACCTGCGTAGGTGGAGAGGATTGGACGCAATGGAAAGTGCGCGAAGCATCAATCTCAGCAGGGCACTGAGTGCGCTCCATCTCGTAAGCGCGAAATGGGCGACGATCGACCTCGGTCAGGGCTGGGGCATCTCGCTCGATCGAGATCCCGGCCTGATCGCGGTGCATTTCGTGCTTGCAGGCCAGCTGGAAGTCTCGATCGCTCATGGCGAGCCGCAGCAATTCGCCGCCGGCCAGTCGTTCATCCTGCCTACCGGCGCTCCGCACGTCGTGCGGACCGATGCGACCGCGAAGCTGGAGCGGCTGGGACATATTGGCCTCGACGACGGCGAAGCGGAGCCGTCGTTCGAAAGCGAGGACAATCCCTCTCATTTCATGTTCGGTGTGAGCCGGTCGGGGCAACCGACGGCGACGGTGCTTAGCGGACAGATTGGCCTGACCTGGCCCGAAGACCTGTTGCCGCCGCGCGAATTGCTACCCAAGCTGATCGAGGGCAGTCCGGGCTACAAGGTCAATTCGCCCTCCGCCGAGGAGGCGGTTCGTTCGCTACGCGAGATGGCCGATGCTCCCGGCGGGACGATTTGCCTCGCGCGCTTCGCCCACCTTCTGGTGACGCGGCGTTTGCGCGAACAGATCCTGGAAGAGCCGGCATTGGTCAGCGCCAATCCGCGCTCGAGCGTTGCGATCGCCCGGGTCGTTCAGGCCATCCGGCTTGAGCCAGGCCGGGCATGGTCGGTGACGTCGCTTGCGCGCCATGCGGGCATGTCGCGTTCCGGCTTCGCCGAGAAGTTCCGGTTGGAAACAGGCCGTACGCCGATGGAGGTCGTCACCGAGGCGCGGATGGACATGGCGGCGCGTTTGTTACGGCGCTCGCGGGAGCCGATCAAGGCGATTTCGGCTTCGACGGGCTATTCCTCGAGCACCGCGTTCATCCGCACATTTCGGCGGCATTTCCGCACGTCGCCGACCGACTACCGCGAGACGGCTTCGACGACCTAGCCCTTCGACGCCATCGCCTGGGCGAGAGCGTCGAAGTCGAACGGTTCCGCCTTGCACGCCGCGGCAATTCGGGCTTCCCACTCGGTATGCGCTGCGATGGCTTGCGGCAGCCTGTCGGCAAGGTCCTGCGGTATCTTCACCACGCCATGCATGTCGCCATGGAGCAAGTCGCCCGGGGATACCGCCAGCCCCGCCACCGTCACCGGCCCGTTGATCTCCAGCAGGTCGACGAAGCCGCCCCCCACGCCGGCCCCATTGGCGAAGCTCTGGAAGCCGAGCGCCGCCATTTCGGGCAGGTCGCGGACCGGACCGTTGGTGATACCGGCATGGCAATCGAGCGCGGTATGGATATGCGAAGTGAGATCGCCCCATATGCACACCGGCCCTTGCCAGTCGCCGACATTTTCGACCGCAAGGAAGCGCGGGCCATCGACCGCCAACAAGCCTTGGTCGGGTGCGGCATCGAGGATCCGGCTCGTCCCTCCCTCGCGGCGCGTGGCCATCTTCCGGGTCACCGCGAAGCCGCACGACACGCCTAATTCGGGCGACATACACGATGCGAGGTTGCGATCGGCCGTTTGCAATTGCTCGGGGGTGATGCCCAGCCGCTTGAGCCCGTTGAGGATCGTCGGCGTCGAATATTCGCGCAGTTTTTCGACCGTGGCGCGGGTCACCATGATCAGGCCGCCTTGACCCGGTACATGGTGATGTTCTCACCGGGAATGTTCTCGAAAACGAGTTCCATCGGCATGCCGATTTCGAGTGTGTCGAAATCGGTCTCGACGATATTGGCGAGCACCACGATCGAGCGCGGCTTCTCCTTCATCTCCACCAGCGCCACTCCGTAAGGCTCGGTGCCGAAGGTGGGCGGGCCGCGATGCACGACGGAGAATGTCATCAGCCGCCCTTTGCCGCTGATCGCGGTCCATTCGAGGTTCTGCGACAGGCACGACCGGCAGCCCTCGTAGGGTATCCAGTTCCAGTCGCCGCAATCCCGGCACTTGGTGACTAGGAATTCGCCGCGTTCGAGCCCCTCCCAGAAAGGCGCGTTGAACGGTTCCTTGCGCGGCAGGGGACGCAGATATTGATCGGGATCTATTTCCATGGTCTCGCCCCCTCAGTCCGCCGCCATCACGAGTGTGCCGGCAAGGCCGTGAACCGACCAGCCCTGCGCCAGCGTCACGCCGATCTTCGGATCGTCCAGCTGCCGCTCGCCGCACTCGCCGCGCAATTGGCGCACCACCTCGATCGTATGCATGCCGCTGGGATTGCCGTTGTGGCTGTTGGCCATCAGCCCGCCATCGGTGTTGGTCGGCATCTTGCCCCCGCGATAGAGATGGCCTTCCTTCATGTAGTCGGCGCCTTCGCCAAGCTTGCAGAAACCCATTTCCTCAAGGTCACGCGCGACGGTGACGGCGTAGCAATCGTAGAGGCCGGCGACATCGATTTCATCATGGGTGACCCCGGCCATGTCGAACGCCATTTCTGTGCACCGGCGTACTGCCTGTCCCTTGGGCTCATTCCACGGCACCGGAATGGTCATGTAGGCGTCGGTAAAGGTTGCTTCGGCGCCGCCCAGCACCCAGACTGGATCCTTCTTGCAGTCCCTGGCGATCTCTGCCGAGGCGACGACAATCGCATATCCCCCATCATTGTCGAGCGGGCATTCGAGCAGGTGCAGCGGGGTTGCGATCATGCGGCTCGAAAGCACATCTTCGACGGTGATGGGCCCCTTGTGGCCCATCATAGAGTCGGGCTTGAGCATGGCGTTGGCGCGCATCTGTACCGGGTATTCGGCGAACACCTCCTGGTCGGTGCCGAATTCGTGCATGTAGAGCTGCGTCCACATGGCGTACCAAACCGACATGTAGGCGCCGTGGACCATGAACTGCCAGTCGGGCACTCGCGGCGCCTTGCTCTGCACCTTGAGCTGGCGCGGTCCGTTGGGATTGTTGCAATTGGCAAAATAGATGACGACCACATTGGCCATGCCGGCGGCAATGGCATTGGTCGCCTTGGCCACTGCGGAGGAACCGTTGCCGACATCCATGTACGTGATCGGCCGCCCGCCCAACTGCTCGGCCCAGGCCATATGCAGGTTGAGCGGCGTTTCGTAGGCCATCGGGATCAGCCCGTCGACCTGCGTGTGGCTGAGTCCCGCATCGTCGAGCGCGCCCTTGATCGCCTCGAGTTCGAGCGACCACATGGAGCGTTCCATGCCGCGCGCCTGCTCGGTGGTATAGACGCCGACGACCGCTGCCGCCTTTTGCGGGAAAGCCATTGGTTATCCTCTCTTATGCCTTGACCGTAGCGCGTCCGCCGGCCGCTACCAACACGTCGCGTTCGGTCGCGGTCGCCTGGAAGCCGAATTCGCCATTACCCAAATCCCAAATATCGGTCCGCAGCGTTTCGCCGGGATAGACCGGGCTGGAAAAGCGCATGCCGTAGCTGGTGAGCCTGCTCTCGTCGCCATCGCACGCCCCGTCGACCACAGCGCGAGCGACCACGCCATAGGTGCCCATGCCGTGCAGGATCGGGGCGGGGAAGCCCGCTTTCCGGGCGACTACGGGGTCGGCGTGGAGCGGATTGAGGTCGCCCGAGAGCCGATAAATCAGCGCCTGGTCAGGCTGGGTGGCGATGACGACGCTGGTATCCGGCTCGCGTTCGGGCGGTTTGGAAACGCGCGGTGCACCGTCTTCCGAACCGCCGAAGCCGCCGTTCTTGCGCAGTATCAGTACGGTGCGCGTTTCGGCGATGGGATCGTCCTCGCCTTCGAGCGTCACGACCTTTCGCGTTTGCAGGATAGCGCCCTTCTCGGCACCGCGATCCCAGATGTTTTCGACGGTATTCGCCGCGACCAACCGGCCTTCGGCAGGCATGGGGCGGTGCAGCGTGATCCATTCCTCGCCATGCAATACGCCAGTGTAATCCAAACCGTAATTCGGTTCGAAAATCGCCATAGACATTCCGATGACCGTCGCCATGGTCGGGAACGCCGCCAGCCGGTCTTCCAACACGAAGCGCAACTTGTCCGGATCCGCGATCGCGGCGGGACCGTAGCCGATGCCGAGATTGTAGATGATGGTGTCGCGCTTCGGCCAATCCCCCGAAATCACGTCGGCAGGCATGGCCAGCAGGTCGTCGGCGGCTAACATCGGATCGATTGCACTCCTCTCGAAATCCACTAATACAGGTATCTGAATTGCTGTCGAGAGACTAGGACAAATGACAAAGGGCGAGGCAAGTCATGGTTGCAGTTGATCTTGGTGGAGGTTCGGCAAACGCACCCGGACTCGTCAAACGCCATCCGAAGGCGCTCCTCGCTCTGGCGATCCTCGTCCTGTTCACCATCCTGTCCTACGCCGACAGGATGATCATCGCGCTGCTGGTCGATCCGATCAAGGCCGACCTCGGACTCGACGATGTGCAGTTCAGCTATCTCACCGGCCTCGCTTTCGCATTGTGCTTCGGACTTGCCAGCCTGCCGCTGGCGTGGCTGGCCGACCGCTGGTCGCGGCGTTGGGTGATCTATCTCGGGGTCACGGTGTGGTCGCTAGCCACGGCGGCGGGCGGGCTCGCCAGCAGTTTCGGCGAAATGTTCATGTCGCGCTTCTTCGTCGGCGTCGGCGAGGCGGCGCTGGCACCGGCGGCATTCGCCATGATCCCCGACCTGTTTCCCAAGCATCAGGTGGCGCGGGCGACCGGGCTCATGGGTAGCGCGGCGGCGCTCGGCGGCGGCATGGCGGTGCTGAGTGGCGGCATGCTGGTCGATTTCACCGAAACCATGGGATCGGCCACATTGCCGGCAATCGGTGCGGTGAGCCCATGGCAGGCTGTCTTCCTGATTCTCGGCCTGCCCGGCGTATTGCTGGCGTTTCTGACCGTGCTGCTACCCGGTCGGGACGAAGCCGATGCGCTTCGCGCTGCGGGCAAGCGGCAGCCCGCGGACGCTCCGGCTATGGTCGAAACCGGTCCAGACATCACCCCTGCCGCCACGACCGCGGCCAAGGCGGGCTATCTGGCCTGGCTGCGTGCCAACTGGCTGTTCATGGCTGGCCTCGCACTGGGCTGCAGCGCGATGGGTGCACTTGCTTACGGCCTTACCAGCTGGACACCGGCCTATCTCAGCCGAGTGTTCGGGCTCAGCATGGGCGAAGTCGGTATCACGCTGGGCTTCGTGCAGATGCTGAGCGGACTCGTCGGCTATATCGGCGGCGGCTGGTTGATCGACTGGCTGGAATCACGCGGCATCAGGAACGCGCCGCACCGCTACCTAATGGGGGCGACCAGCGTTGCCATCGTCGCATCGGTGAGTGGGTTCTATTTCGCGGGCAGCGTGGGCGTCGCGCTGTTCTTCATCGGCATGTACCACATGGCGGCCCCGTTCAATTCGCCGATGGTGGTGGCGCTGCAAAAGGGCGTGCCGTCCGATTATCGCGGCCAGGCCATCGCGCTGGCGACGATGACCGCCACGTTGATCGGCCTGCTCGCAGGCCCGACCGTGATTGCGCTGTTCACCGAGGAATTCTTCGGCGATCCGGCCAAGGTCGGCGCTTCGGTGGCAATTGTCGGAGTGATATGCGGCGCGATCGCGCTGGTCTTCCTGGGCACCAGCTACAATGCCGCGATGCGCGCACGCAACGATTTGGACGCGCTCGAAAGCTAGGAGAAAGCAGAGGGGCCGGATCGCAAGACCCGGCCCCTCTTGACTTGGCGCGATTGGGCAGCGGCTTAGAGCGTGATGCCCGGCCAGCCATGCTCCGAGAAATCGAAGTCGACGCCGCTCGGCGTCTGCATCTTCATTTCCCAAGTTACACCGGCATCGCGGTCGTTGGGATCGACCATGCACTTGTTGCCGAATTTCTGGGCGCGCTCGATAGCAGCATCCATATCGTCGACCACGAAGCCGATGTGATTGATGCCCGGCTCTGCGTAATTGGGGTGGTTCTCGTCGGGGATCTTGATCAGCGCGATGTTCATGACACCGTCGCTGAGATAGATCGCGCCCATTTCGGACGTACCGGCCCGGCTGATCTCCTCTAGTTCAAAAGTGTTTTGGTAGAACTCGCTTTCCTTATCGAGGTCGTCGACAGTGATGGCGACGTGGCGAAGTTTTGCCATTGTACTGCTCCTTGCAAAAATGACGGCCGGCGACGCGCTCAGGCCATGCTCATGTAAACGTTTTTGGTCCGCACGAATTCGCGGATGCCGTGGATCCCCCCGACGCGCCCCACGCCGCTCTGCTTGTTCCCGCCGAACGGTGCCGCAGCCGGCAGCCCGTAGGCGTTGTTGACGAGGATACTGCCCGCATCGAGCGCCTGGGCCACGCGGTGAACGCGGGTGACATCGTTGCTCTCGATATAGGCCGCGAGGCCGTAGGGCGTGTCGTTTGCCAGCGCGATCGCCTCTTCTTCGTTTTTGAAACGCATGAAGCTGACGACCGGTCCGAAAACCTCGTCGCGCACGACCTCGTGGCTGTTGTCGACATTGGCGACCAGGGTGGGTCCGACGAAGAAGCCGTCGGCCAGATCACCGCCCATGCGTTCGCCGCCGGTCAGGATTTCCGCCCCGTTGGCGCTCGCGCGTTCAGCGAAACCCAGCACGCGCTCCATTTGCTGCTGATGGATCAGCGGGCCCATGGCGGTATCCTTGTCCGCCGGATCGCCGACCTTCACATAACCGACCGCGTTCTGCACGTCGGCGACGAAGCCGTCGAAGATCGAGTCCTCCACCAGCACGCGGGTGCCGGCAATACAGGCCTGGCCCGACATCGGGATGCAGCCCATCAGCGCCGCCTGCACCGCCTTCTCACGGTCGGCATCGGCGAAGACGAGTCGCGCGGACTTGCCGCCCAGCTCGAGGCCGACGGGCGTCAGATTAGGTTGCGCGGCGGCGAGCACCTTCTGCGCGGTGTGCCCGCCGCCGGTGAAGTGCAGCTTGTCTACGCCGGGATGGCTGCACAGGGCAGTGCCCCCTTCGCCGCCGCCGGGAACGACATTGATCACGCCCTCGGGAATGCCCGCTTCCAAGGCCAGCTCGCCGAGGCGCAGGCAGCTGTAGGGCGCGAATTCGCTCGGCTTGATGATACAGGTATTGCCCGCCGCCATCGCTGGCGCGATCATCTGCCCGAAGGAAATCGCCGGGCCATTCCAGGGCACCACGATGCCGATCACGCCATAGGGCTCGTCGATCGTATAATCGAAGGCGGGCACCGGCCAGGTGGTGATCATGTCGCCACCGATCTTATCGGCCCAGCCTGCGTTGTATTCGAACAGGTCAGCGATCCATTCGGGAAAGGCCTCGGCCATCATGTCGGGAGAGCCGTTCTCCGTCATGACGATCGCCTTGATCTCGTCGAAATGCTCGCGGATGACCGCGGCGAATTTCAGCATCAGCTTGCGCTTGTCGTTTGCGGGCACGGCGCGCCAGCCGGGCAACGCCGCGCGCGCGGCTTTCACCGCAGCGTCGATTTCCTTCTTGCCGGCGAGCGGCACCGCCTGCGTCAGCTTGCCCGTCGCCGGGTAAAGATGATCGTAGGTGCCGATCGAACTGTCGGTGGTCTTGTCGCCACCGATGATGAACCCGGCCTTCGGCAGCACCGAAGTGTTTGCTGGACTAATTGGCATCGCTCTTCCCACTGCATCGCGCAGTCATATATTTTGCGTCAGCATAACGATGCGCCTCGTTGAGTGGCCTGTAAACCTTCGATGCGCCGGGTGGACCTTTCGCTAGGCTGTCTGGATCAAGAGCGAATCTAATTGCAGCCCGCGTTCAGGTGGATTCCTCGCTCCAGCCATTCGCACCGGCGGCGGCATCTCGGGCTTTGGCGAAGTTGAGCCGGGCCAGCAGGCGCGCTCCCCGCAACGGATCGGCGAGGTCCGCCTGCTCGAGCGCCCGGACGATCTGCGAGTCACCGGCAGCGGCGATTGCCGTGTCGGCATCGGGCAGCCAGACTTCGATCATGGCGGCAAAGGGGTAGCACGGCGCCGGGTCGACGACGCGGTTCCAAACGATGCGCGAGGCCTCCGGCAGCAGGTGAACCAACGCGCCTGCCGCATCGAGGGACCGGGTATGGAAATCCGCCGCCTGTATCGGAGTCAGAAACGACAGCATCACGTCGGCGGTCGGTTTGCCCTGCAGCAAGGCCTTTTCCTCAATCGCCATCGTCCAGTCGTCGACTGGTCCGGCAAACACGCGTTTCTCGTCTTCAAGCAGTTCGTCCAGTGCGTGCGGGTGATAACGCGCGGCGAGCAGGTCTTCCCAGCTTTTCATGCCGAGGATGGTCGACCCGTCGTAATCGTTGGCGAAGCTCGCGTCGATTACGTCCGTGCGATGCTTCACGCACTGATGCGAACTAAGGAAATGCTTGCCGAGCGAAGTGCCGAAACTGCTCGCCAGTTGAGAGTGCTCGCGCCACGCCTGCGGAAAGGCTTCGGGCGCCAGTACGGGGCTGCGCTGGGCGAGATAGGCGAGCTTGTACTGCGCGCCCGAACTCGGGGCGAAGGCGCGTGCGGTCGCGGAAGGGCCTTTGCCGCTCATCGGGTCAGTCCTCGGTCAGCATAGCGCGGGTTGCAGCTTGCCGTATCGCGCAACGATCGCGCGCATGGCCTCGTAACCGTCGTGCACGGCATCCCCGATCCGCCCGCCCTTGCGGCTGTCGCCGATGACATGCGTCGAGATGCCGAGAGCGATCAAGCCGTCGGCGAGATCGGATTGCGGGTCGCGGCCCTGGGCAAGCAGCACGTAATCGGCGGGCAACTCGCGCTCAGTCTCGTCATCACCGACGACCTTCACGTTTGCGTTACCGATGCCGGTGATGTGGTGCCTCGCCAGCACTTCGATGCTGTCATGCTCCGACAGCCGTCCGACGAGGTTGGAGCGGTAGACCATCTCCGCCGACCGGGCGAGCTGATCGGCGCGCGAGCGGGTGACGAGGGTCACTGCGGCACCGCGCGCCGCGGCGAACTCGCTTGCCTCGCAGCCGGTCTCGCCGCCCCCATAGACCACCACCCGGTCGCCTTTCCCGAACGACACGTCCGTATCGCCCATCAGCAGGTCGTAGGCTTCCACCACGATGCCGCTGTCCTCGCCTTCGATATTATGGCTGCGTCGGCGCGTGCCCGCAGCGACTATCACGACATCCGGCTCCATCGCCGAGATTTCATCGAGCGAGGTCCGCTGGCCTAGATGCGTGGTGATTCCGCTCGCCTGCACTTCCCGGTCGAGATAGTCGCGATAGCGCAGCAGCAATTCCTTGCCAGGAGGCGCGCCCGATGCGATGATTCCACCGCCGAGCGTGTCACGAGCCTCAAACAGATGCGTCTCGAATCCCGCCCGGTCGAGCATCAGCGCCGTACTGATCCCGCCCGGTCCCGCACCGACCACCACAGCGCGTTTACCCGTGCCGAGATCGTCGGGGATAGGCGCGTGCAGTTCGCGCCCCGTGCGCGGATTCTCGGCGCAGGTCACGCGGTGGAGGTTTTCCGCCGCGATACAGAAGTTGCAGGTGGTGCATGGGCGGATCGATTCCGGTTTGCCGGCCTCGGCCTTGGAGGGCCAATAAGGATCGGTCAGCGATGGGCGCCCTAGCGCGATCAGGTCGCAATCGCCATCGGCAATCGCCTTCTCGGCGGTTTCGGGCACGCGAATCTGGCCGACACCGATTACCGGGGCGCCGGTCGTTTCCCGCAACTGCCGGGCGTAGGGCAGGCGCCAGCCCTCGGGTGCCGACATCGGCTCCATCACCTTGTCGAACGCCTGCGGGCCGCGGCCGGTGCTGGCGTGGAGAATATCGACGCCGGCCTCGACGAAATACGTGCAGATTTCGGAGGTTGTGTCGATATCGAGCCCGCCCGCGACGAATTCGTCGGCGGAAATGCGATAGCAGAACGGCAGGTTGTCGATGGCCTCGCGCACGCTGCGGATCACGGCGAGGGGGAACGCCATGCGCCGTGTCGCATCGCCGCCCCATTCGTCGTCACGCTCGTTCGAGATCGGCGAGAGGAATTGCGACAGCAGATAACCGTGGGCGCCGTGGAGCTCGATCCCGTCATAGCCGGCCCGGGCCGCGCGCCCGGCCGCCGCGCCGAAAGCTTCGACGAGATGGCGGATCAGTGCATCGTCCATCTCCTCGACCACCAGCTTGGTCGGGTCCTTGCGCGACCAGACCCGGCTTGGCCCACGCACGATGCCGTCCCTGAGGAACTTCGCCGGGGCGAACCGGCCGCCATGCTGCAATTGGATGAAGCACTTCGTGCCGCTCTCGTGCAGCGCATCGACCAGCCTATAATGGCCATCGAGATTGCGATCGGATTCGAGCGAAAGCTGGTGGGTTTCGGTACGGCCCGTGTCCGGGTCGACGCTGGTGAATTCGACCACGATCAAGCCGAAGCCACCGCGCGCACGTTCCTGATAAAACGCGATCTGATCGGCTGTTACCCTGCCGTCCGTTCCACCGAGCGAACTTGACATCGGCGCCATGACGACGCGATTCTTCAGCCGCAGCCGCCCCAGCTCGAACGGGGAAAAGAGATTGGGATAGAATTCGTTCACATGTCTCTCGGCTATCGGGCTTCTTCCGTTTTGTGTTTGTGGGCAGACATAGGCTATCGAGGCTGTAGGAACACCTGCGACCGCCAGAATTGGTATTCATATAGTTCTATTACAGCAAGCGCGGCTAGCACAAAAATCGAGCTTCATACGATATGCGAGCGTTTCAGGCGTTCTGGCGGGGTTGCATGGTTTGGCTACAGGCTCGCCGTACCGTATACAGGTATATCAATAGAAGGCAGCGAGATTGGAATCGATGTTTTCCAGCGTTGTGGGAAGCGAGGCCGGCAGGTGAAGAACCGAACTTCTGCCCGGTTCGATCTGTCGGATGCCATCGCCGCGAACCTGGCGAGCAAGGGCGGCGAAGCGCTGTTGCATTTCGACTCGTGCTGGATAGACTGGAAATGGTTGCGGGAATTTTGCGACCATGTAGCTCCGGTTTTTGCAAGGGCGCATACGGTCGGCCTCGTCGCGCGGGTCAGACCCACCCATATCGCGACCATTGCGGCGAATGTGCGCGACAGGCGCAGCACGGCATTCATCTACAGCGCCCAGACCTCATCGGGAATCGCTTCGGATATCAGACGCCTTCGATTGCCGGTCGTGGTTGCCGATAGCGGCGACTGGAACGAGACGACCTTGCGCGCTGCGTCGGAGGCCGGGTCCATAGCCGTCGCAACGAGCGAGAGCGACGCCCGAATCGCGATTCTAAGCCCGGGTACCGCGCCAGTGATTGCCAAAGGCGATCCCGACATCGCATTCCGCTTGCTCTCCTCCGGAACCACCGGGCCACCGAAAAGGGTGCCGATCCGATGGGATACAGCCGCTCAACTCGTGGCGAATTCGCGCACGGCCTACGTTGGAAGCGACAACGCCGATGCTCCGCAGATCATGGCGTCGCCGCTCGGGAATGTGGCGGGCCTAGTCTATACATTGCCTGTCCTTGCGCTCGGCGGGCGGCTGGTCCTGCTCGACCGGTTCGAACCGCAGGCTTGGGCGGAGGCCGTCCGCGACCACCGCCCTGTACGCGGGGCCCTGACACCAACCGGCGTGCGGATGGTACTCGACGCGCAGGTGCGGCGCGAATGGCTGGAAAGCCTGCAGGTTATCGGGGTTGGCGGCAGTCGATTGGACGAAGAGCTGCAGGCCGAATTCGAGTCCCGTTACGGCATCCCCGTCCTCCCCGCCTACGGCGCCACGGAATTCGGCGGTGTCATCGCCAATTGGTCGGTGGATGCCTATCAGGAATGGGGTCGCCGCAAGCGCGGAAGCGTAGGGCGCGCGGGCACGGGCGTGGCCCTCAGGGTCGTCGACCAAGGAAGTGGCCACGTGCTTGGACCCGGGGAGCAAGGCTTGCTCGAAGCCAAAGTCGACCGGATTGGTGCGAGCTGGATTCGCACAACCGACTTGGCCTCGCTCGACGAGGACGGATTTCTCTTCATCCATGGACGCGCGGATGGCGCGATCAATCGCGGCGGATTCAAGATCCTGCCCGATGCGGTTGCAAATGTGGTAAGGCAGCATCCAGCGGTGGCCGACGCCGCTGTGATCGGTTGTGCGGACCATAGGCTCGGGGAGGCACCGGTAGCTGCGGTGGAATTGCGGGTTGGGCAGAATGTTTCGCCAATTGCGATCAGATCGTGGTGCAGAGACCGCATGCTGGCCTATCAGGTTCCTGCGCGAATCGTGATCCTCGATGCCTTGCCCCGCAACTTGTCCGGGAAGGTCGCGCTGACCGCGTTGAAAGAGATCCTCTCAAGCAAGGCGATGGATCAGGCCTGATCGCGATCGTGGGCTTTCGAGACATATTTCTGGACTGAGAAACCCGCGAGATTGCCATTGCAACGGTCAGCCAGGTTGAAATTGATCGCAATTGAGGTATCGGAATTAGAGCACCACTCGGGAGAGCCCAAGCCATGAAAATCCTCGTCCCCGTCAAGCGGGTGATCGACTACAACGTCAAGCCGCGGGTCAAGGCCGACGGCAGCGGC
>ENA-ORCV01000112-ORCV01000112.1-marine-metagenome-genome-assembly--contig:-NODE-112-length-147535-cov-4.557338_pt1 | contig 147535 bp, 138 predicted proteins | sample MGYA00237779_ERZ508509 | MGnify/ENA primary metagenome ERZ508509 (study PRJEB26180, sample SAMN06268772) | marine metagenome | isolation source: Bioluminescent Bay, La Paraguera, Puerto Rico | place... | reverse complement strand
GTAGCGGCCGGCGAACGCCGCAAGCGCGCCAATCCGCGAAGGCAAGAGCGCCTCAATGTCGGCGCGCAGCCGGCGAGCGAGAACCGGCGCGGCGCCGTCCGTGGAAATGGCGACGGTCACCTTGCCGCGGTCGACGATCGACGGCGTTGTGAAATCGCAAAGCTCGGGCCGATCGACCGCGTTGACGAGAACCCCGGCTATTCGCGCCGCCTCGGCCCAGCGTTCGGCCTCGGCCGGGTCAGCCTCGGCGATGAAAACCAGCGCCGCCGCCTCAATGTCGGCGATCACGGGGCCGCGTTCGATCAGACGCGCCTCGCCAGCGAGGGCGTTGCGTGTCTCGACCGCAATTTCCGGCGCGACCAGCGAAACATCGGCGCCCGCCCCCAGGACGAGCCTCGCCTTGGCGAGCGCCGCCGGGCCGCCGCCGATCACCAGCACGGGCCGGTTTTCAAGGGATAGGTATAGAGGAAACGATTTCATATAGTTTTTCTAACCTAATTATCAGCTAGCCGCCGTCATCCCGTTTCGATGCAGCCAACTTAGTCATCGGCTTAAACCCGCTCAATCGATTTAATTTAGCCGTTTTTATAGGTTTGCTGATTGCGTGCAGCAGGCTTTCGGCACCTTTTATGTATTGAGCTTTGCTATAACGATCACAAATTGTTGTAGCGCAACAGGAAGTTCTTGATTTGTGAGAAAACCTAATCGAATATCAGGGCTGGGCATCCGATTGTGGAGAGAGAGATGAAGAGATTACCGCCCTTGAACGCCCTCAAGGTTTTCGAAGCCGCTGCACGCCATTTAAGTTTCACTAAAGCTGCGGAAGAACTGCATGTTACGCCCGGCGCGGTCAGCCAGCAGATCAAGGCGCTGGAAGACTTTCTGCAGACGCCGGTGTTTCGCCGGGAAAAACGGTCGCTTCTCCTGACCGATGAGGCGCAGGCCAGCCTGCCGGTCCTGCGCGAGGGCTTCGACAAGCTCGCCGAGGCCGGGAAGATCCTTTCCGCCAAGGCTGACACCGGCCGACTGACAGTTTCGGTGGCGCCCTCCTTCGCATCGAAATGGCTGGTGCCGCGGCTCGATGTCTTTCAGGAAGCGCATCCGGATATCGACGTCTGGGTGTCGGCGGACATGAATGTGGTCGATTTCGCGGTCGAAGACGTCGATCTCGCGATCCGCTACGGCGCCGGACGCTATCAGGGGCTGATCGTCGACCATCTGATGGCGGAAAAAATCGTGCCGGTCTGCTCACCGCAACTCCTGACGGGCGACAATCCGTTGAAGTCCCCGGCGGATCTCATCCATCACACGCTGCTGCACGACTCGACCGACAAGGACGAGAGCTGTCCCACATGGCCGATGTGGCTCAAGGCCGCCGGGGTGTGTCACAAACAGGGCGCGCGCGGGTTGAAGTTCAATCAGTCGAGCCTCGTCATCGAGGCGGCGGTCGCCGGCAAGGGCGTCGCTCTCGCCAAGGCGGCGCTGGCTCTCGCCGATCTCGAAGCCGGACGGCTGGTTATTCCGTTCGATCTGACGACGCCTACCGATTTCGCCTATTACATTGTCCACCCGCCGTCGAAGTCTTCCTCGCCAGCGGTCAAGGCGTTCAAGACCTGGCTGATGGACGAAGCCGCGAGCACGATCAACGCCACGGAATCGCAGGAAGCGGCGGCCTGATTGACCTGACGTGTCGCAGATAAGTTTCGCCCGCGCCTGGGGGGCAGGCGCGGGCGGGGTATGAAACGGCCCATCGGGGGAGAGAAAGGGGCCGCGTCAGGGGGCTGAAATAAAAAATCGCCGGCGAGAATCAACTGCGCGGCGACGCACAAATGCGTGAGCGCTAAAATCCTTGTTACTGAAGGCGAGAATTAACGCCGGAACGTCCTTATACGGGCTAAATGGTCGCAGTCGGCGCAAGCTGGTCAAGGCAATCGCACACCGCTTCGAAGACAAGCAACGTCGAAGCATGGCGCTGGGGATAATCGCGAATGGGTTCGAGCAGGGCGAGCTCTGTCCATCGTTTGCCGGACGGCGGGGCGCCGTTCTCCTTTAACATCGCGCGCATCTGCTCGCGCAAGGCGTAGAATTCGTCCGGCGCCGCGCCGATAATGTTGCGGGCGACAATCGAGGCCGACGCCTGCCCGAGGGCGCAGGCTTTCGCCTCCATCCCGAACGCGGCGACGACGCCGTCCTCGAGCTTTATATCAACCGTCACTTCCGAACCGCAGATGCGGCTCACCTTGCGCGCGGTCGCGTCCGGCTGTGGCAGGCGATGCGCCGGCGGTATCGCCGCCGCCGCATCGAGAATCCCGCCGGAATAAAGCTCGCTGATCATGCCGTCCTATGTGGCGTATATTTACGCCAAATCAAACAGCAGGATTTCGCTGTCAGCGAGCGCCTTGAACGAGAGCCTTGTCTCGTCCTCGATTTTCGCGCCGTCGCCGGCCTGCATGATCGAACCTTCGGGCAATTCGATACCGCCCCGGGCGACCTGCAGCCAGCCGTAACGGCCGGCCCCGAAAGCATGCTCGAGACTCTCGCCTTCCTTCACGGCCGCCGCATAAAGGTCGGCGTCCTGACGGATCTGGAACGACTCATCGCGCCCGTCGGCGGAAGCGACGAGTTTCAGCCGGCCGTTCCTCGCGTCGCCGATCCGGCGCTCTTCATAACGCGGCGCCGCGCCGCGCTTATTGGGAAGAAGCCAGATCTGATAAAGATGCAAAGGCTCTTCATCGGACGCGTTGAATTCCGAATGGGTGACGCCGGTTCCAGCGGACATATACTGCACCATGCCCGGCGTGATGACCCCGCCGCCGCCAGTCGAATCCTTGTGGGCGAGCGATCCTTCAAGAACATAGGTGATGATCTCCATGTCCTGATGGGGATGCGGCGGAAAGCCCGCGCCGGGATTGATGCGGTCCTCGTTCATCACCCGCAGGGACCGGAAGCCCATATGGTCCGGGTGGTGGTAATTCGCGAACGAGAAAGTGTGGCGCGCGTCGAGCCAGCCATGGTTGGCGTGACCGCGATCGGCGTTTTTTCTGATCGTAATCATGAAGCACTCCTCCCCGGCGATCTTTAAATACCGCCAGGTTCATTGCCGCAAGGATACGGCGTCTGGTTGTCGATGAATTGGCCTTCATATGGGCGCGCGATCCCGCAATTAAAGAGCGCCGCGGGCGCGCTCACAGGCTCGTGACGGGCGCCCTCAGCGGGCGATCAGAATGACCGCCGTCAACAACGCCAGCAGCAGGACCAGCACGGCGGCGTTCACCCGCGTCGCCCTGCCGGCGGCGACGCGCTCCAGCCATGTGCGCGGGCGCACGCCCTTGTACGCGAAGACCGCGAGCGCGGCGAGATTGACGCAAACCACATTGACGGTCAGCAGCATGCCGGCGCGCAAGGCGTTTTCAAAATCTCCGCCGCCGAGATAGAGCCCCGCCGCCGCGGAGGGCGGCAACAACGCCACCGCCACCATCACCCCGACAAGCGCGCCCGGAAGACCGGCTGAAATGGAAAGCGCCGCCGCCGCGCCCGATGCGAGCGCCAATACGACCGCATCCAGCCCCAGTTGCGTCCTGACAGTGAGCTCATCGCTGGCGAAATCCACCTCAAACCCCGCGCCGATGACGACCGCCAGCAACGCGCCCAGCGCAAGGCCGGTCAACGCGGTCTTCGCCGCACGCAACAGCAAGCCGAGATCGCCGATCGCCGCCGCGAAAGCAAAAGCGAGCACCGGCCCGAGCAGCGGCGCGATCACCATGGCGCCGATGACGACGGCCATGTTATTGGAAGACATGCCGATGGCGGCGACGATTGTTGAAAGCGCCGTCAGGATCAGGAAATCGCCCGTAAGCTCGGCGCCGGCCGCCGTGTCCTGATAAATCTCTTCCCGCAAGGCGAGGGTTTTCCGGCGGCGCTCTTTTTCGTCATCCCGCTTTTCGGGCTTCGGCGCAGTCGCCTCCACCGGCAGCACGATGATGCGCCAGCCCTTTTCCTTTTCGAGCAGGGTCTGCAACGCATCGACCAGCTCCTGCGCCTCGCCGCTTTCGAAAACCGCCCGCAACACGCAGCGCCCATTCGAGTCAGCGTCGCTGACGCGCCAGTGAACCGCTTCGGCGAGGTCGGCGTATTTCGAAACGCGGTCGCAAAATTCTTCCGGGAATTCCGCCTCGACCAAGCGCATGGCTTATGCCCGCCGCCAGGTTGCGCCGCCGGGCCCGTCTTCAATGATCACGCCTTTGGCGGCGAGATCATCGCGGATGCGGTCCGAGGTCGCGAAGTCTTTCGCCTTCCGCGCCGCGACGCGCTCAGCAAGAAGCTGTTCAATTTCTTCCGCTGACGGACCGTCGCCCGCGTCGCCCTTGAACCACTCGGCCGGCGCCAGATTGAAGAAGCCCATCAGGCGGCCGGCGTCGCGCAGACGCCGGATCGCCGCAGCGCGCGCCTCGCCCTCCAGCTGGCTGGCGATATCGCGCAATTCATGAAGTCCCGCATAGGCTTCGGGCGTGTTGAGATCGTCTTCGAGCGTCATGACGATGCTGTCCGGCGCGGCGCCGGTTTCTTCCGAGAACTCGACTTCCTCCAGCAAGCGGTAGAAACGGTCGAGCTGGCGCTTCGACTGTTTGAGGAGCGCCTCCGTCCATTCGAGAGGCTGGCGATAATGGGCAGATAAGAGCGCCCAGCGGATCGCCTCTCCCGGCCATTCCTTGAGCAGGTCATGGGCGAGCACGACATTACCAAGCGACTTCGACATCTTGTCGCTTCCCATACGGAGGAAACCGTTATGGACCCAGTAGCGGGCGAGCGGCGCGCCGTCATGGGCGCAGGCGCTCTGGGCGATTTCGTTTTCGTGATGGGGAAAGCGCAAATCCTGACCGCCGCCGTGAATGTCGATGGTGCGGCCAAGCTCCGCCTCGATCATCACCGAGCATTCCGTATGCCAGCCCGGGCGCCCCCGGCCCCAGGGACTATCCCAGCCGGGCTCATCATCTTTGGACGGCTTCCAGAGTACGAAGTCCGCCGGGCTTTTCTTGTAGGGCGCCACTTCGACCCGCGCGCCGGCGATCATTTCATCGCGATCGGCGCCGGAGAGTTTTCCATAATCGTCAAACGCATCGACGGCGAACAGGACATGCCCCTCGGCCTCATAGGCCGCGCCTTTTGCAATCAGCCGCTCGATGAGAGCGATCATCGGAGCGATATAGCCGGTCGCTTCCGGTTCGAGCGTCGGCGGCAGAACGCCGAGGGCGCCCATATCCTCACGGTAGATCGCCGCGAATTTCGTTGTTATCGCCGAAATCGGCTCGCCTGTTTCCGCAGAAGCCTTGATGATCTTGTCATCGATGTCGGTGATGTTGCGGGCGTAGACCACATGCGCCGCTCCGTAGCGGCGGCGCAACACCCGGTGCAGGAGATCGAAAGCCACCGCCGAGCGGGCATTGCCGATATGGGCATAGCTGTAAACCGTCGGCCCGCAGACATACATGGTCACACGGCTTTCATCCGCCGGTTCGAAAACGCGCTTTTCCCGCGCCATGCTGTCGTAAAGACTGATCGTCATTTAGAGCCTCGGTTCAACGCCTGTGCTAGCGGCAGTCCGCCGGTTTCGCAATGCGGGGGGGCTCTCGCCGCCATCAAGACGGCTTGGCGCCCGGGGCCGCGCTGCTATGGTCAGACGCATGAGCAAGAAAACCGCCTTCACGTCCCGCGCGAAAATCAGCGGCGCGATTGAGGAAACCAACCTCTTCGCCCCGAATTTCGGCGCCGACGGGCTGATCCCCGCCGCGGCGACCGACGCGGCGTCGGGGCGGCTCCTGATGCTCGCCTATATGAACGAGGAGGCGCTCGCCAGAACCATCGAAACCGGAGAGGCGTGGTACTGGTCGCGTTCACGGAACGAGCTCTGGCGCAAGGGCGCGACCTCAGGCCACCGCCAGCGCGTCGTTGAAATCCGCGTCGATTGCGATCAGGACGCGCTCGAACTCGTCGTCGAACAGACCGGGCCCGCCTGCCACACGAAGCGCCGCTCATGCTTTTATCGGCGGATCGAAAAAGACGGTAACGCCGTCAAACTGGTCTTCGAGGACTAAACCTATTCGTCAAACACGAGCGCCGCTTCCACCGCGCGCCAGTCGACGATCTTGAAATTCTGGGGCGACCCGCTGGGATCGTTAAAGCCATCCTGCACGACGAGAAGACCCGCCGGGAAGTCAGCGCCGAGAGACGCGGATGTCGCTTCAATCCCGTCGGTTTCTTCCGCTCCGTCCACGGTTTCGCCGCCAGCGATCCGGAAGCGGCCAAGAAACGCATTCTCCCCTTCCCGGTCGAACAGCGCATAGGAATTGTTTCCTTGCGAGGATGCGATCAGGTAGCCCGACGTTTCGCCGGTCTTATAAAGGGCGAGCCCTTCGACATCGGCCTTCATGCCGTTCGCCTTGCCGATTTCGGCGACGATCCTCGGCGCCGCAAGAGCGCCGTCCCGATAGGACGCCTTCCAGACGCCCGTGTTTTCTTCGCCGACGTAAAGCGTTCCGGTCTCATCGTCGAAAACGCATCCCTCGAGCTGGCTCGCCAGCTTCAGGCGCCCCGCCTCTTCGCCGGCGCCCGGTCCGGCGAGCCGGTACATGACGAGGTCGCCGGTTTTATAGGCGACGAAAACCAGTGCTTCCCCCGCAGGCGCGCCCATGCACAGACCGTAAGGCTCGTCAAACGCGGAAGGAAACGCGCCGGACGCTTCAGCGACGCCGCCGGAAATTATAAAGAGGGAAATCGTGTTATTGGTCCGGTTCGAGGCCGCCGCAATGTCGCCGGTCCACTCGCCGATCACGACGCCCTGACGCAAATCCACATTGTTCAACTCGCCCGCCGGAAGAAATTGCCGGATCGCGCCTGAAAGATCGTAGCTGTAAAGGCCCGCCTTCTTGTCCGTTCCGAATATCCGGCTTTGTAACGGGTCGGCGGAATTGATCCATATCGCCGGGTCATCCGCGGCGTCGCCCTCGGACGTCACGGCTTCAGTCTCCGCGACAGCCGTGACGCTCGGAATTTCCTCTTCACTGAGCGGTCCGCACGCCGCAAGCGCAATCAGGGGAATAAATCGGCGCAGCATCTTTTCTTTACCTCTTAAAAAAACCGGACGGCAACGGATACGCCGCCGCCGCCCGGTGCTTAGTAGTCATGAGACGGCCCAATGCAAGCCGCCCCGGAAGGATTTCTACCGCTTCCGCAGACCTAGAACGCCAACCGCAAGGTCAGGCTGTATACGCGGCTGGACTGCTCATCCTGAATTTCAATCCCGTCAACGTCGCCGGTAATGATCGCTTCGGCGAACTCCGCTGCGCTGTCGCCATCATAGGCTTCAATGAACTCAAGCTTGTGCGCATCGAGCAGGTTATTTGCCGAAAACCGCAAGACGACACGCTCGCCGAAGCGCTTTTCTGCAAAAGCTTCAAGATTGCCGTCATAAGAAGTTTCAACGATCTCATCAAACCCGTATTCCAGCGACGCATCGCGTTTCTGATAAGAAGCGCCGATCGCGCCACCCCACGCCGGGAAGTTCTGGATCAGCGAGACGTTATACACAAAATCAGGTTGATTGGTGAACTTGCGTTCCATGCCGGTGTTAAAGTCCGTCACTTCCGAGTCGAGGTACGCCGCGTTTGCGTAGAGCGCCGTCTCCGGCAGGCCGAACATATCGAGCGGCGTCGACAAGTCGAATTCCACACCCCAGGCCTTGCCGTCGCCAATGTTCATCGGCATGAAGTAGGAGCCAGAGCCGTTGGCGGCGACAGGAACCAATTCAATCAGGTCGGAAAAGTCGCGATAAAAGACGTTCAGCCCCACGATGCCTTTCGATCCAATTCTGCGTTCATAGCCGAGATCAACACCCCACGCAGTTTCCACATCAAGGTTCGGATTACCAGTCAGGATATCATCGTCGCCGGGCGTCTCGTCTTCCTCGAAAGGCGAAATCAGATCGAAATCCGGAAATCTGATTGTTCTCGCCGCAGACAGGCGGATGCGATCATCGGGAGTGAGGTCCCAACGCAGATGCGCCGAGGGCAACCATTTGCCGTCACTCTTGGAACCGCCGACGCCGTCGCTGAGAACGTCGCGCTCGTAATATTCATAGCGAACGCCCGTCTCCATCAGGACCGCCGGCGAAAACTCGTACTCGAACTTCGTGTAGGCGCCCACTCTGAACGTTTCGATATCGGCTTCCACATCGGCCGTATCGCCAAGCTGCAAGCCATCGCGGCGACCCTTGCGAATATCAACGCCGGTTTTGTTGGAAAGCACCGCGCTCAGCGGCGAAGAGTAAGCAACGCCGCCAGACAGCTCCCGGTCGCGAATGTCGATAGACCCTTCGTCTTCTTCAAGCTCGTCGTCTTCAACATTATACTCCGTTTCAAATTCGGATGTATTCTCGTCAAACACGTTATAACCGAAACTTACTTCAAGGTCGCTTTCATCAACGGGAAGCGTAAAGACGCTCTGAAACCCGTAACTCTTTTGCTTGATATCTTCGAACTGCGTCTCGACCGTCACCAGCTCAATGTCGTCGCGCGGCCCTTCGAAGATATCTACATGCTCGTTTTCGTCCCGGTTCGTCTGCACATAGTAACCGGTAACCTCCAACTCCCCGCCGGCGACATCAAGATTGAGCGCGGAGTTGAAAGAGTAATCGGTTCCATCACGCGTATCGTTCTCGATTTCGAGCTCTTCATCGAAGACAAGATCGGGATCGAAATACTCCGTTACTTTCTTCTTCGGATTGCGGCGCTGCTGAACGTCCACGCCAGCCCAGAAGCTGTATCCGTCGCCAGAGGTCGCCAACGCCGCGGCGCCCGAGCCGCGCGCCTTTCCGTCACCGTCGCCGAAATACGAAATACCGCCACGCACAAAGGCCCCGTCAATATCCGCGCCTTCCTTCAGAAGGATATTCAGCGTGCCGCCGACGCCCTCGCCGGTGACATCCACAGAGGGGGCGCGAACGATTTCAATACGCTCGACGAGTTCCGCCGGAATCCGGTCGACGAAGAAGGCGCCATTCGCCTGCTGCCCGGGCACTTTCCGGCCGTTGATGAGTATTTGAGTGTATTGCGAACCGATGCCGCGCAATTGCACCGCGTCGTATTCAAGAACATCCGATGTGAACACTACGCCCGGCGTGCGCTTCAGCATTTCACCGACCGTTGTCGGTTCAAACCGCTGGAAGAACTGCAGATCGTAAGACAAGGTCGGGTTAATATCCGCAGTACGGTCGCGATAGACGTTATCCCCAAAAACGACGATCTGATCTACTGACCGGACTTCATTATCTTCCTGCGCATACGCCCCCGATAACGAAACGCTGATCGCAAGCGCAGAGGCGGCGCCAAACGCGCGGACTGATATTTTCATGGAACCCCACCCAAGATTGATGACCGACAGCGCATGCACTTTCAGTGTTACAGGCGTGTGACAAACGCGTTACGGATTTTTGAAGGGGCAATCGCTTGAAAAACAGGCCTCAGCCCATGCCGCCGACGCCTTCGCTTGTGCTGTGGCGCTTTTTGTCGAGGCGATGAGTAACGAGGGTCAGCGTTATCCAGCTTCCATGAAATAAAATTCCGGCAATGAAGATGAGCTCGCCTGACACCGGGCCGACCGCCATTCGGGCGAAAAGATCGTCCACCGACTGCAGCGGCGACGGGTGCGCGATGATCTTGCCGTAATAGGCGACCGCCTGAAAGCTCAGGATCCACATATAGTTACGCCGAAGGCGCCGGCCCATCGCGCGCCAGAAACCGATATGATATTGCGGCGTCAGGTAATCCTTGGCCAGAACGTCCTGCCATTCGCCCGGTTCGGGCAGGCACGAGCGGAACAGCATCGGCGCGTAGAAATTGGTTTCCATCCAGCGGGCGCGGGCGCGCCAGACATTGAAATAGCGGTAGCGTCGCGCCTCCAGAATGAGAAACATCGAGATCAGGATGCCGACCAGCAACAGCGGCAGGGGCGAGGCAGCGGGATCGGCGTAGCTGATCGAAAGCGCGATGCCGAGCGTGACGACCGACCAGTTCGTCGTCGTATCGAGCCGCGTGCGCCAGATCGTCGAGCGATAGACTTCCCCGCGGTAAAGATGGGCGAGCGCGCCGATAGCGGCGTTGTCGAATTCGTTGCCGGTGCCGCCCGGCGGGGTCTGCCATTTCTTCCAGTCTTCGGTCATCAGTTCCAAGTCTCGCGCCGTTTGCGCCCCTCGCGCAAGCCGCGAAGGTGACAAGTTCCCAATCGACCGCTAAGGGCGGCTTCTGGAGAATTCATGACCGCCGCCCCGCCCACGACCGATATATCCTACGCGCAGATTTTCAGGCTCGCCTGGCCGGCCTCGGTCGCTGCTTCGGTGACGCCGCTCCTCGGCGCTGTCGATGTCTGGGCGCTGGCGCAATCCGACCGGCCGCTCGATATCGCCGCGGTGGGCCTCGGATCGGTGATCTTTTCCCTCGCCTATTGGAGTTTCGGCTTCATCCGCATGAGCGTGGCGGGGCTCACCGCCCAGGCGGCCGGTGCGGAAGACGAGGCGGAAGCGCGGGCGGCGCTGGCGCGCGGCGCGGCCATCGGCGCCGGCGTCGGCCTTCTGCTCCTCGCGCTGCAGGCGCCGCTCGGCTTTCTCGCGTTCAAGGGACTGGCGGTCGGTTCGGAGGCAAGCGATGAAACTTTCGCCGCCGCCCGAACCTATTATGCGATCCGCATCTGGGGCGCGCCTTTCGCGCTCGCTTCCTACGCTGCTTTCGGCTGGCTCACCGCGCGCGCGCGAACCGATTACCTGATGGCCGTGAGCGTTTTCATGACGGCGCTCAACATCGCGCTCGATTACTGGTTCGTTGTTGGATTCGGATGGGGCGCTGCGGGCGTCGCCGCCGGCACGCTGATCGCCGAAATCGCCGGGTTTGGCGCTTGTCTCTTTTTTATTGCACGGGTTCTCGCCCGTCATGGCGGGATCGGCGCCCACTGGAAGACCGTCGATTACTGGCATCCGGAAAGGCTGAAACGGACGGTCGCCATCAACTTCGACATTTTCATCCGCACCGTGCTGCTCGCCTTTTCCTTCGCCTGGTTCATGCAGCGCAGCGGGGCCTTCGGCGATCTCACGCTGGCCGCAAACCAGACGCTCCTGCAGCTTTTTCTCTTCACGGGCCTGGCTCTCGACGGCACGGCGATCGCCGCTGAAACATTGGTCGGACAGGCGATGGGCGCGCGCGATCCCGCGCGCGGAAAGGCGCGTTATCTCATCGCGGTGCGGCGCACGTTTGTTATCGCCTACGCCGCCGCCATATTCTTTGTCGTCTTTTACTGGCTGGCGGGCGACGCGCTGATCGCCTTGTTGACGCCGGCAGGCGACCTTAGAAGCGCCGTTCAGGCCTTTATGCCCTGGGTGATTGTCAGCCCCTTGATCGTCGTTGTCGGATTCCAGCTCGACGGCATCTTTATCGGCGCGACACGGGCGCGCGAAATGCGCGATTCGATGATCATTTCCGCGCTGATATTCATTCCTTCATCAATCTGGTTCGCGAGCGCATTCGGCAATCACGGGCTCTGGGCGGCGTTTTTTATATACTTCCTCTTGCGCGCGGCGACGCTCGCGATCCACATGCCTAAGCTGAAAGCGGCGTTTGACGTGACCGGTTAACCGGCGCCCACTGCTTCTGCGATCGACTTGAAGCCGTCGGCTTCCAAATATCCCGGCAGCTCCTTAAGGATACGCGAAACCAGCCCCGGGCCTTCATAGACCATCGCCGTATAAAGCTGCACCAGCGAGGCGCCGGCGAGGATTTTCATATAGGCGTCACGTGCGGATGAAACGCCGCCGACGCCGATCAAGGGAACGGCCCCTTTGAGCGTCGCATGAAATTCACGCAGTAGCCTTGTCGAGGGGAGAAACAGCGGCCGGCCGGAAAGCCCGCCCCGTTCGCCCGCCGCGGCGCTTTGCAAATCAGCAGACCGCGAAATGGTCGTATTCGATATGACAAGACCGTCAAGCGCCATGGACCTTGCTATCTCAGCGATGTCGGCCTTGTCCTCGTCAGCGAGATCGGGCGCGATCTTCAAAAAGACGGGCGTCCCGTCTGCGAATTCATCCCGCGCAGCCGTCACCCGCTTCATCAACGCCTCAAGCGAAGCCTTGTCTTGCAGGGCGCGCAGACCCGGCGTGTTGGGCGAGGAGATATTCACTGTCATGAAGTCGACAAGACCGGCCAGCCCTTTGACGCCTTTGACATAGTCTTCCGTACGGTCCGCGCTTTCCTTGTTGGCGCCGAGATTGGCGCCGACGATCCCCCGTCGTTTTCTGGCGCGAAGACGCGCGGCGACCGCTTCAAGACCGTCATTGTTGAAACCATACCGGTTGATGACGCCCGCATCGGCGCGCAGACGAAACACCCTTGGGCGCGGATTGCCGGGCTGCGGCAGCGGCGTGACCGCGCCGACTTCAACGAACCCGAAACCGAGATCGAGCATGGCGTCGGGCGCCTCGGCGTTTTTATCGAACCCGGCGGCGAGCCCGAGCGGGTTCGCAAATTGAAGACCCGAAACGGTTACGGCGAGGCGCGGATCGCCGATCCGGACCTTCGGGCCGGCGCCGGCCTTGAGCATGCTGACTGTCAGCCGATGAGCGGATTCAGGATCGAGCGCAGTCAACGCTCGCGCGCCCAGATCCGCAAGAAACAGCGGCGTTCTCAAAGCGTTTCTCCGAAAATGAAGCCATCGCCCTCGCGCTCAAGACGAATGGCCTGCGCCACCTGCACGGCGCGTAGCGGCGCGTAAAGATGCGGGAACTCCTCGCCGCGCTTCGGCGCCAGTTCGAATTTGACGGCGTCTTTTATCAAAGCCATGGGAATTTCCAGCGCAAGCAAATCTTCCGCATCCGCGAAATGAATGCGCGCGGTTTCGAGCGCCTGAGCTTTGGTCGACAAATGCATGTAGCCGCCGCGTTCGTCGATATCGCGCTGCGGAACCGTCCCGTTCTCTTGCGCATCGCGCCATTCATCCATACTCGCCAGGCGGTAAACATTATCAATGTCGTTCATAGCTACGCCCTAACCTGCGGCGCGCGCGCGGTCCAGCGCCGATATCAATCTGGACGCCCCGTCCGATACCCGGCAGAGTGCGCCGCCATGAAACCGACACGCATCCTCCTTGGACTGATTGCAGCCGCCCTCGCCTGGCTCACCGCTCTCTATGCGGGCCTGCCTGAACCGATTGTTGCGACCATCGCCATTACAACGCTGACGGCGTTCTGGTGGGTTTCCGAAGCGTTGCCGATTCCGGCGACGTCGCTGGTTCCGTTCGCCTTCTTTCCACTCGCCGGCGTTATGGACCAGCGCGAAGCGGCGTCCGCCCTCGGCTCTTATGTCATTGTCTTGTTGATGGCGTCGTTCATGCTGTCCAAGGCGCTTGAAAAATCAGGCGCCCATGAACGCCTCGCCCTTTACATGATCAAGCTTGTCGGCGCTTCCGGTCGGCGGCTGGTGCTGGGTTTCATGATCGCCGCGGCGATCCTCTCCATGTGGATTTCCAACACCGCAACAACGCTGATGCTTGCCACCATGGCGCTTGCAATCCTGTCTCATTCGGATAACCCGAAACTCGCCGCGCCGCTGCTTCTCGGCATCGCCTACGCAGCCTCCCTCGGCGGCGCCGGCACCCTGATCGGCACGCCGCCAAATCTGATTTTCGCCGACGCCTATTTCAAAGCGACGGGCGCAGAATTTTCGTTCGCTCGCTGGATGGCGATCGGTATTCCCGCCGTACTAATCGGCGTTCCGATCATATGGCTGTGGCTGACACGGTCCATGGGCGGCGTCATGGCGCCGCCGCTAGCCGCGCTCGGCCCGTGGCGCAAGGAAGAACACCGTACGCTGATCGTCTTCGCCGTCGCGATCCTCATGTGGATCACCCGCACCGAGCCTTTCGGCGGCTGGGCCGGCGCGCTCGGTATGGAGACGGCCGGAGATTCGACTGTGGCCGTGCTCGCCGTGATCGTGATGTTTCTTGTACCGAACGGCAAGGGCGGCGCATTGCTCGACTGGAAAACCGCCGGCGACATTCCCTGGGGCATGCTCTTGCTGTTTGCCGGCGGCATCTGCATCGCCGCGGGCTTTCGCGCCAGCGGCCTCGACGAACTGATCGGCGCGCAGCTTGGCGGCCTAGCCGGCGCACCGGTTTTTCTGATGATGCTGGGACTATGTCTCACCGTGACGTTCCTTACGGAAATCACCTCGAACACGGCGACCGCTAACCTCCTCATGCCGCTTCTCGCCGCTGTGGCCGCCGGAACCGGCGTCAGGCCGGAACTGTTGATGATCCCCGCCGTCATCTCCTGTTCATGCGCATTCATGCTACCGGTCGCCACGGCGCCGAACGCAATTATTTACAGCACGGGCCGGGTTTCAATTGCACAGATGGCGCGGGAAGGCATGATGCTCAATGTCATCATCGCGTTCGTTGTCGCAAGCGTCTGCTGGGCGCTGCTACGCTGAGTGAGCATTGGGCGGCGAGGCGGCCTTAAGAGACGGCGTCTACCGTCATGTGGCGCGCGCGGGCGGCGTGTTCGATCGCCTGAGCGCCGTCATCGGGAACCTTCAGGACCTCGCGTATCAGTTCGAGCACGCGGATTTCCGTCATGGCGAGGTTCTCATCCGCCGTGACCACGTCGACCACCGCCGCATAAGCCGTCTCGCCAAGATGGCTGGGCAGCGCCGCAGCGGCGGAATCGAGCACCTTGTGCAGCCCGCCGTCGGACGCCATGAGATTTCCACAAGCCTCCGCCATAGCGACCAGTCCCGTCTCATCTTCCTCGGAAAACAACGGAAACGAACGCACGACCCGGCCGATGGTGCGCAACTCTGTGTCAGTGATCTTGCCGTCCGACGCCGATGTCATGACCATGAGGTAGATCACGGCTTCCTGGGGGGTGAGGTTCGCGGGCCCGTCGGCCATTGGCTGCTCCGTTGCTTTAAGATTGCGGCGGCAAGCTAGCCGCCGCGGCGCCAGACGGCAACACCGGCAAACGGCGTTCAGAGCCAAAACGCAAAAAGGGAGCAGCAAAGCTGCTCCCTTTCGTCCGCTCTCGCGGAAATTCGAAGCGCACCCCAATCCAGTGAGAATTCAGACGCTCTTCGAGCTGCGGTTAGACGCCGACTTTGCAGCCTACGCCTTCCGCCGCTAGACCTTTCGGGCGCGGGTTCAAGATACGACCGCCGTCATATCCTGCGATCCCGCGTCCTCCAGATCCGCCTCACCTCTTCCAACAGACTTGCGCCTGCGGCTTTAATGCGGCGCGCCGAATGAGCAAGCTTGACCCGCTGCTCACGGCGATCCCGGGGCCCTTTTTCCCGTCGCTTTTGCAAGCGCCGGTTCGAAGGTCGAACCGCTCAGGTCCGTCAGATGCGCTTGGAGCTTACCTTTGCTCCTCCTGCCGTTTTGCGTCTGAGCGTCGCATCCGGTCGTCGCACCGTTCCGTTCGTTCGTCCAACCCGCTGCTAGGCAAACACACCGAATTGTCGGTAGAACCGCGAAACATTGTCAGGATACCAACTTTTTGCCGAACCGCGAATCATTCTTTTCCACAATCTTTCTCAAAGCCCAATGGGGAAAAGACGGTTTAACAATTTCAACGGACTGTCAGTTTTTGCGAAAGATAACGGATAAATTGTTCGCCGGCATTTCCACAAGCTTCTCAAGCATCAGCGCGTTTTTCTGCGCCAGCGGCAGCAGATCATGCTCAATATCGCGCACGCCCCAACGCGCATCCCTGGCCTTTAGGCTGGCGTCGAAAGCCTCGTTCGAGGGCGATGTATGCTCGCCATTGCGGGAAAACGGGCCGTAAAGAAAAAGCTTGCCGCCAGTGCTCAACAGTCGCCCGGCGCCGGCGAACACCCCTTCAGCGGCGTCGAACGGCGCAATATGGATCATGTTGATCGATACGACGCCGGCAAACGGTCCGCCGTCTTCGACGCCCCAGCGCGCCGCAGCGGCGTCGACACAATGCGGTCCCTCAATATTCGGAAGGCCGGACGCGCCGATCCAGGCGGCGATCGAGCGTTGCGAAGCGGGGTCGGGATCGCCAGTCAACCAGCGCAAGCCCGGCGCCGACGCCGCGATATGCACGCCATGTTCGCCAGTGCCGCCGCCGATTTCGAGGATGGTTCCTTCGAGCGGCATGGTTTGAAGAAAAACATTGCGGATCGGATCTCGATTGCGCGCTGCAGACGGCGAAAAGAGACGCTCGCCAGAGGTCTCTCGGGCTTCCAGCGCGATTTCGTGTTTCGGATCTTTCTGATCGCCAGCCATAATTCCAGAAGCGGTTTAACCTGAACAGCTTGCGCCTCCAAGAACGCAAAATCGCGCGCAATGGGGATGGTTGAGCTTGACCGGGCGCGCGGCTTCATGAAGCGTCTCGCCGAGCTCAAACGCTTCTTCATAAGCAAGGAGCGTGCAGGAAAGAACGACAGGCCGCGGCGCGCCCTTTCGCTGGATGACCATACGCGCTGTCGCGCACATCATGTCGCCCGGATCTTTGCCTAATATGCCCCAGCAGCTCTCAGTGATTTCGGGAACCGGCGCGTGTTCATCCATTTCCGGAAACAGAACAAGCGCCTCAGGCTTCATCGCATCGAGCGGAATATGTCGCGCCGTAAATAACGCGGCGAATCCCCTCCGCATCGCCTTCTCCGTCTCACCCCAGCGGGTGCGCGCGGCGATCGAAATGTCGAACCCCTGTTCGACAAGCCAGCCGACGCCTTCAAGGCTTTTTTCAAACCCGCCCGCGCCGCGTTCGCCGTCATGACGCGCCCGCTCGTAATGATCGAGACTGACGCGCAGTCTTAACCGGCGCGGAAAACGCGCATTCAATGCCGACAGGGCGGCTTTGATCCGTGGGCGCATCATCGGGCGCATGGCGTTGGTAAGGACCAGCGCGGAAAAGCCGCGAGCGAGCGCCGCTTCGAGCATCGCGGGCATGTCAGGATTTAAAAAGGGCTCGCCGCCGGTGAAACCGATCTCGCGCCCGCCCATGGCCGCGGCTTCGTCAAGGAACGGCGCGCAGGCCGCCAGCGAGATATATTCAAGCCGGTCATTCGCGGGCGAGGACTCGATATAGCAATGGGCGCATTCGATATTGCAGAGCGACCCGGTGTTGATCCAGAGCGTCTCAAGCCTATCAAACGCGACGCCGGCGCGTTTTGAGCCGTCCGCCGTCACGTCCGGATGCCCGAACGGTCGCGGCAAGACGCCTTCGCCGTCAGCCATAAAACCCCGTCTCGTTTTCGTCCCGCTTACAGCTTGCGCGAAAACGCCCGCCGGCGGCAACCGGCGGGCGTTCAAGCTTAGTTGATTTTTCGTCGAGCCTAGTCGTCTTCGATCGGCTCAAGCGGCGCGCCGTAAACCTGGTCGTCTTCATAGACCGGCTGATCGGGCACCGGCAGGCCGGTCACCGGATCGACCTTGGCGGGCTGGACCGGCGCAACCATGGACGCCGGCTGGTCGCGGTGAGCGAGCGCCCAGACGGCGTTCTGCAGGGTCGCCGAATTCGGGCGGGCGACCTTTTCGCGATAGATGATGTCCGCCGGGGTGACGTCGGCGCCGTAATAGGCGCGGTTCCAGCTGTGGCGGGCTTTCAAAAGCGCCCCTTCGAGGGTCATGCCGCCGTAAAGGCCGCGCGAACGCGAGAAGGCGAGAACGTCAACGGTCTGCGCCTTGGCGCCGCCGCCGACAGGGCCCGCCGCCAGCGACAGGTCGGCGCCGAGCTTCACATTGGTCGACAACAGCTGCTCCATGCCGCGATTGGTCATGACCAGCAGCACCGTTTCCGACATCTCGCCGCCGATCTGCAGGCCGAACGAGACCGAACCGATGGTGAAGAAGGTCGGCTCAGACCAGCTGCCGTCTTCATTTCTGGCGATCATCACGGCGTTGCCGCCGGACGCGCCGAAGATGAAACCGCCGCGGAACGATTTCGGGATGATCACCATCGCCTTGGCGTTGTCGGCCGCCTCCCAGAGCGGCTCGTAAGCCGTGTCATTGGCGAAATAGGCGACCGTATCGGCCGCGCTATTAACGATGCTCTCCGCCTTTTCCCGTTTCGACTTCGCCGCAGCGGGCGAAATGGCGAGGCTCGCGGCGATAACGAGCGCGCCAAGAATTCCAATAAGCCGTCCAAGCATTTTCCGGCCTCCTTTCCACAGTCCGGCGGCGATCGGGGACGCGCCGGAAAGGCTCAACATGTATGGCGTTCGCCTTGGCCGAAAAGTGGCGACAAGGCGATGACATGAAGGAGTCTTGGAGAGATTTGCATGCGCCGTCGAGGCCTTTTCGGCCCCGAACCGGACATTTCGACGCCCCGGCCCTGCGGACCGGCGCAAAAAGCCCTGCCGCTTGACCTTTTCCCGCTTTGGGGCGACATCTCGCGGCTCGCCCGCCCCCAATCCGGCGGCGCGCCGGGCGGGTGTAGCTCAATGGTAGAGCAGAAGCTTCCCAAGCTTAAGACGAGGGTTCGATTCCCTTCACCCGCTCCAGCCTATTGTCCCTCCTCCCCCACCATTTGAGAAATTGCGGCGAGCCAGCTGCGGATTTCATCGTTGGGATCGGTGGCGGCAAGTCGGGCAACTGTCATCTTCTGCACAGCAGCACTATTCAACTGCCGCTTAGCTTTCTTCACTTTTTCTGCCCGTTTCGGGTCAGTCAGATTTGCCCAAGGTTCGCCACCTGACGCCGCATGAACAGCCTGAGCGACAGTCTCTGGTACATCTTCAAAGTCGGCAAATGCTCCTAGCGTAATAAGAGCGCCGTTCTCGGAGTAAGCTTCAACGACTGCATCGTGATGAAGATAGTTTTCCATTTCCCGTTTTGATGTAGCAACTGCCGTGCATCCATCTCTCGCATTCACCTCAGCCATATAGTCAGAGTATTTGGGCGGATCCGGTGGTTGGTTGTCTCTATCGCAAACATGGTACTCTGGCCTATTCAAATGCTTTAGCCGAGAAGCCCACAATGCGAGATTGCTGCCGCCGAACGGGAAAAAGATCAGTTCGCCGCTCATCTCTAGCGCGTCGAGATCAGGCACCACCTCACCGGCATCCGACAGGACCTTTGAGATGCCTTTCAAGAAGCTGATATCGTGGGGGCCTTCGACGCCGACAAAAACCTTGACGTTATGGTCTGGTAACACACCGAGCGAACGTGCGATGTCAGCGCTCGTTTCTTCACTCCCAATTGTCACAGCCCGAACACCAGCGTCATCTTTCTGAAGAAAACGAAGTGACTCGTCCGGTATGTATCGCGCAAGCATAGGCGTGTGGGTCGTCACAATCACCTGCCGACCATGGTCGCTACTGAGCTCCCGCAGAGCTGATAGCAGTAACCGTTGATTACGCGGATGCTGGCTGGTTTCAGGTTCCTCTACCGCATATATGACGGAGTTAGAGTTCTTGCTTGCCGCGTCTTTCTCTGCCTTGGCTCGAAAGAAGTTGAGCAACACCATTCGTTTCACACCACTGCCGCGCTTGTTTAGCGGTATGCCCTCGTCGCCCGTTATACTTGTCTGAAAAAGCGACTCCCACTTTTTGGTGGTGATGATGGGATCAAGTGTCTCCGCTATCGTGGGGTCCATTTCCCGAAGTTTCTCAACGGTGGCTGCCCCGATCTTCCTCACTTCATTCTCGACATGCTCTTTCACTTCCAGAAGCATTGGTTCTACGGCCTTGATGGCCTCTTGAATGGCTGCTTTTAGAGGGTCCTGTGCCTCTGCATCCTGATCGGTGCTTGCGCGATCAGATTTGAATAGAGCGAATGTAGGAAGATATGGGAGAATAGCCGTCCAAACTTGCCTAGCTCCTTCTTGATCGAGCAAAACTGGCGAAGGGGCAAGATTCAGCTCATCAGCTGCAGCCCATATAGCCGCCCGAACGGGGGCGTTTTTAGCCTTGTTGACCTCCTCAAGATCGACGCCAAGTTCCTGGGCTCGAGCTGCGAGTTCAGCCTTCTTTAGTGTCAGAAGGTCATTATATCCTTCAATTGTTGGGTGATTTGCGATGGCTTCGGTCGAGAGTATTTTGGGCGTCGCGAGCTTACCATTGTAGGTCTTTCTAATGATCAGCGTGCTATCTGCGCTCACCAAGTACTCATCCGCGAGTGACGTCGGATAATCAGCATCGACCACAAGCTGCTCAGGCAACTGGTCAAACTCGCAGGTTATCCTTACCTGTTCGGGATTGCCCGTTTTGCAGGCGTCATCTTTGTCTAGCTTCGCTTCCTCGAAGAAAATGGCAAGCGCGTCCATCAGAGCTGACTTGCCAATGTCGTTTTGACCGATCAGCGCGGTGAGGTCGTCGAACAAGATGCTGACCGGAGTTGCGTAGCAACGAAAATTTTCAACGGTTAAACCAATTAGGCGCATAGAAAAAAACCTGTTTTGCAGCATCGTGGTATTGCAACACACTCAACAGAAGAAAATGTGGACAATCGGTAGCGCCCACATTCAGCGTTTTCCTACGCCGCCGCCTGCAATTGATGCTGCTCGGCGATTTCCGCGGCGAGCGCCCTGATCTCCGCCGCTGCCGGACTTGAGGGCGCGCTCTCGACGACCCCCCGGCCTGACGCAAGGCTTTCCGAAAACGCCGCCCGGTTGCCGAGCTCGGCTGCGGCGAGCGGCAGGTTATGTTTGCGGATTTCAGCGCGGATGAGGTCGGCGATACGCGCGCGGGGCGGGGCGCGGTTGATGATGAAATAGGGCGTCTTTCCTTCCTCGCCGATCAGCGCCGCCGTCGGCATCACGGCGTCGAGATCGAGCTGGGAAAGCTGCAGAGGCGTCGCTGCGAGATCGGCGGCGCGCACCGCCTGGCGCACGATAAGATCGACGCTCGGCGGGGTGTCGAGAATGACAATGTCGGCCTCGTCGCGCGCACCCCAGAGCGCTGTCGACAGTCCGAACTTGCCGACGGATCGCACCTCCACGGGCGCAACATCGTTGCGGATGGCGCGACGTTTTCCCCAGGAAAGGAAACTGCCCTGTTCATCGAGATCGAAACCGCAAACGCGCCGCCCTTCCGCCGCAAAAGCGGCGGCGAGCTGGCAGGCAAGCGTCGTCTTGCCGGCGCCGCCCTTGCGCTGCGCGATTGCAATGATGAAAGCCATGGCGCGCCCCCGGCGCATATAAAGTCAGTCCGAACGCAGAGTGTTCGCCGATTCGCCGGCCTAGTAGAGACGCACGCACTGCGCTCGATGGACGCCGGTCAGAAACTGTCCTTGCGCCGGCGGGTCTCGGCGAAGACCTCAACCGGGTCCGCGCCGATCATCCCGAGAGCGGCCTGGAGCCCCTCGTCTTCCGCGCGCAGAAACGGATTGGTCTGCAATTCAAGGGACAGCACCGTCGGCACGGTCGGCGTTCCGGCAGCGCGCAAGCGGTCGACCTCCGCCGCCCGCGCCTTCAATTCGTCATTATGCGGATCGACCGTGAGCGCGAAGGCGGCGTTCGCTTTCGTATATTCATGCGCGCAGTAGAGCCTCGTCTCCGGCGGCAGGCCCGCGACTTTTCTGAGCGACGCCCACATCTCCGCCGGCGTTCCCTCGAAGAGACGCCCGCACCCCATGGCGAAAATCGTGTCGCCCACAAAGGCGGCGGCGTCGCTGGCGAAGTGGTAGACGATGTGGCCCGCCGTATGTCCGGGCGTATCGTAGACCGCCGCTTTCGACGTCCCCAGCATGACGATATCGCCGTCGCCGACCGGCCGGTCGATCCCCGGGATGCGCGCAGCTTCCGCCTTGGGCCCGATAATCTCGCAGTTCCATTGCGCCTTCAGCGCAAGATTGCCGCCCGCATGGTCGAAATGATGGTGGGTGTTCAGGATGTGGGTGAGCCGCCAGCCGGCCTCATCAAGCGCGGCGTTGATGGCCGCAGCGTCCGGCGTATCGACGGTCGCCACGGCGCCGGTCTCCCGGTCCCGGATCAAAAACCCGTAATTATCGGAAAGGCAGGGAAATTGTCTGATCTCAAGGGGCAAGGCGGGCTCCTTTCCGGCGTTGACCTGTGAAGCCGGGCCCGAGCATAACGGACAGGCGCCGCAAGACAACATTTCGGGACTCCCATGCGCACCGACATTCTCGACTTCCATGAGTTTTACCGCACCGCCCTCGGCGCGGCGACGCGGGAGTTTATCGGCGGCCGGTTGGCGGAAGCCTGGGGCGATGGCGAACGGCTCGCGATCGCCGGTTTCGGGTACGCCAACCCTTATCTTGAACTCTACCCGCAGGCGGCGCGGCGGCTGGTCCTGTCGCCGGGCGCGCAAGGCGTGATCCGCTGGCCCGCCGACGGTCGGAACGCCGCGAGCCTCGTCGCTGAATATTACTGGCCGCTTCCCGACGCCTCGATCGACCGGCTGCTCATCGTCCACGGTCTTGAGGAATCCCCCGATCCGCAACGATTGTTACGCGAGGCCTGGCGGGTCCTCGCCAATGACGGGCGTCTCATCATCGTCGCCTCGCACCGGCGCGGCTTGTGGTCGATGATCGATTCAACGCCCTTCGCCGCGGGGCGGCCCTATCTCAAGCGCCAGCTCAATGCGCTGCTCGAAGGCGCGATGTTCCGCGCCGAGCGTTGGAGCGCAGCGCTCTATTTTCCGCCGCTGCGCACGCGGTTTCTGCTGCGCGCGGCGCGCGCATGGGAGCGGGCGGGCGCGCGGGTCTGGCCCGGGCTTTCCGGCGTTCTGATGGTCGACGCGGCCAAGAACATGATGGCGCCGGTCGGGGTCATTCGCAGCGCCCGCGGCCGGGTCGCCAAGCCCGCGCTCGCCGCGCCCCAGCCCGCGCGCTTGAACCCGGCGGGCCGCAGCGGCTATACGCGGGGTCCGCAAGAAAGAGGTTAGGATCATGGCGACGCCGACCCCGCGCCCCGGCATTCTCGATATCAAACCTTATGTGCCCGGCGGTTCATCCGCGCCCGGCGCGGCGAAGGTCTACAAGCTCGCCTCGAACGAGTCCGCGCTCGGCGCCAGCCCCAAGGCCATGGACGCCTATCGCGACGGCGCCGGCGCGCTTTTCCTTTACCCAGACGGCGCATCGACGAAACTGCGCGAGAAGATCGGCGAGATCTATGGCCATGACCCAGCGCGAATCGTCTGCGGCGCGGGCTCGGACGAGCTCCTGCAGATGCTGACGCGCGCCTATGCAGGCCCCGGCGACAACATCGTGATGAGCGATCACGGGTTCCTTGTTTACGCGCTGGCGGCGAAATCGGCCGGCGCAGAACCGCGCTTCGCCAGAGAAACCAACCTGACCACCGATGTCGACGCCATGCTGGAAGCAGTCGACGAGAACACGCGCGTCATGTTCGTCGCCAATCCGAACAATCCGACTGGCACTTATATTCCGGGCGCAGAACTCAGGCGGCTGCGCGAAAACCTGCGCGAGGACATATTGCTGGTCGTCGATGCAGCCTATGCGGAGTTCGTCGAAGAGCCGGACTACGAAAACGGCGCGTCGATGGTCGATGATTTCGACAATGTCGTGATGACGCGCACTTTTTCGAAAATCTACGGCCTCGCCGCCCTCCGCCTCGGCTGGTGCTATTGCCCGCCGGCGATCGCTGATGTTCTGAACCGTATCCGCGGGCCGTTCAATGTCGCTGCGACTGCGCAGATCGCCGGCGTCGCTGCGCTTGAAGACCAGGACTTTGTCTCCCGCAACCGCGACTTCAATCGCGAAGAACGCGACTGGCTGAACCAGCAGTTCGGCCGTCTTGGCCTCGACTATGTTCCAAGCTTCGGCAATTTCATTCTGGTGAAGTTTCCAGCCGAACCGGGGCGCAGCGCCGACGACGTTCAGGCCTTTTTAAAATCGCAAGGCGTTATCGTGCGCGAGATGGGGCCTTACAAACTTGGCGACTATCTCCGCATCTCGATCGGAACAAAGGAAGCCAACCGTCGGCTGGTCGAGCTATTGAGCGAGCGTTTCGGCGATGACCGATAGCGCAAAGCCGACATACGAACGCGCCGTCATTATCGGGCCGGGCCTGATCGGCTCGTCCCTCGCCCTCGCCTTGCGCGAGGCGGGCGCCGCAAAGACGTTCGTTGGCTATGACAAGGAGAACGCCGTCGCCGAACGTGCGCGCGCCATCGGCGTCGTCGACGAAGCGGCGGGCGATTTCAAATCCGCCGTCCAGAACGCCAGTCTGATTGTGCTCGCCACGCCAGTCGGCGCCATCGGCGAGCTCTGCGCGCAACTGAATGCTGACGCCGCGCCCGGCGCGCTCATCATCGATGTCGGATCGGTAAAAGGCGCCATTGTCGAGGCGGCGAAAAGTTTGCGCGACGATCTCCACTTTGTTCCCTGTCATCCGGTCGCGGGCACCGAGCAATCCGGGCCGGAAGCCGGTTTTGCGACGCTCTTCAAGGACCGCTGGTGCATCGTGACGCCGCTCGCCCGCGAAGACGACGCCTACAAGGCGTCGGTGACGAACGCCAAGGCGCTCTGGGAAGCAGCCGGCGCTCATGTGGAGGAGATGGACGCCGCCCATCACGATCTTGCGCTCGCCGTCACCAGTCACTTGCCGCACCTGATCGCCTTCACGCTGGTCGGGGCCGCCGATGACGTCGAGTCGGTCGCGCAAGGAGAAGTCGTCAAATATTCCGCTGGCGGTTTCCGGGACTTCACCCGCATCGCCGCTTCCGACCCGGTGATGTGGCGCGACGTCTTTCTGCACAACAAGGACGCAGTGCTCGAAGTCCTGGGCCGGTTTTCAGAAGAGCTCGCCGTGTTGCAACGGGCGATCCGCTGGGGCGACGGGCAAACGCTGCACGATATCTTCACCCGCGGCCGTGCGTTGCGTCGCGCCATCGTCGAGGCCGGTCAGGAAACCGCCGCGCCGAATTTCGGCCGGAACGAAGAAGGCCATTAGGCTTCACGAGTTTCCGACAACGCCTTGATCATCGGCTGCAGGAACGCTTCGTAATTGCGCCATTCCTCCGAGCTGCCCCGATACATCTTTTGCTTCACCTGTATGGATGACGCTGTCGCAACGGCGCGCTCCGTTTTGTGAAACTCAAGACAAGCATCTTCCCAGCCGAGGCCGATATGCTCAAGAAGGTTTTTCGTCTCTTCTTCCTGCCGCTCGGTCAGACGCTCATAATCTACCCGATAGATGTCGTCTGGAAATTCACGCATCCAGAACGCCATCAACTCCTTATAAAGCGCGTAAAACGCCGTAAGATCGTCCAGATCGTCGGCGAATCCGTGGCCAATATTGGCGAAAGGGCGCCTGAACAGAGACCAGCACACAGCCCTCGCATCTCGCTCAACCCAGATGATTTTCGCATCGGGGATTGCACGGCGAATAAAACCGATCCAGCGGAAATTAAGCGGCAGCTTATCCGTGACGTAACGCGCGTCTGCAGCAAGTTTGCCGAGGTCTTGGCGGTAATCACGACCGATCCGGCCAACATTCGACGGTGAAAGCCCCGGGTTTAGCCCCCCGTTAGCCATGATCGCCGTTTCCAGCGCGCTAAGTTCTCCGCCGCCATGCACAAGCGAATGACTGGCGAGAATCTGTTCAACCAGCGAGGTGCCGGATCGCGGCATGCCGACGATGAACACCGGCGTCGGCCCTGAAGCTTCATCCAAGGCTTCTCCGCTTTCTGGTATTGATCCATAAACGTCCCTGATGCGTGCGAACTGCGCCCTGTCCGTATCGGTAGAATAATCGGTTCGCTCCTTGCGCAAGCGGTTGCCCTGGGCGAACTGCTCGAAAGCCTGCGCATAGTCGCCAAGATCGTCCCTCGCTTTGCCGAGTGAAAAGTGAAGCTCGGAACGCTCGAACGACGAGAGGGCCTCACCGGCCAGAAGCGCCTGCATGGACTCGACCTCGCGATTACCGGAAGCGAAGTCTTTCACTGTCGTCAGATTAAGATACGCACGGACATAATTCGGCCGCACCGCTATCGCGCGCTCAAAGCTTTCGGCCGCCTTTTCCCGAAGTCCAAGATCCCTGTATATGGCGCCGAGATTGTTGTGGGCTTCCGCAAAATCGGGAGCGCATTCCGTGGCTTTGACACAAGACGCCAACGCCTCATCATATCGGCCCGCCTTTTGGAAATAGTAGCCGAGATTGTTATGCGCAATGGCGAAATCCGGACGGATTTCAACCGCCTTCGAGAAGGCTTCAACCGCTTCTTCCTGACGGCCAGCCTCAGCAAGCGCGCAGCCAAGCCTGTCAAGCGCCTCGACGAAGTTTGGCTTGATGGCGAGCGACTTTTCAAGAACCGGGATCGCGTCTTTGCTGCGGCCGCATAAGATTAGCGCGCGAGCATAATTAAAATGAGTGATCTCGCTTTTGGGCAAAAGCTTGCGCGCCTTCACATAGGAGGGAAGCGCCTCTTCATCCCGCCCGAAGTAAACAAGCGCATTGCCAAGATTGGTGAGCGCATCGGCGTTGTCGGGCGAGAGAGAGACTGCTCTTTCACAAAGGGCGACGCAATTGGCCTCATCGCCAAGACGCTGATAGAGATTGCCAAGATTCCAAAGCGCTTCCAAATAGTCCGGCTTGATCGAAAGCGCGTGATTGAAGCTCTCCACCGCCTCAGCAAACCGGTCGCCATTCGCGTAGTTTACGCCGAGAAAATTGAAGAGCTGAAACGATCGGGGGAACCGTTTTGCAAGCTCGAGCGCGCGATCAATAGCCACATCGGATCTGCCTGCGGCGCAAAGAGCGGCCAGATTTTGCAATTCCGCCGGCGGCGGCGCATTCGCCGCCTCGGACTTCACTTGCAAAGTCTGCTGCATAGCGCTTAGCCCCGCCTGCGCGCGGGCGTTGTTGGGGAATTTCTCAAGGACCGCCTGATAGAGAGCGGCCGCCTGAGACGCATCGCCGGCCTTGGCGAAACGCTTTGCTTTTCGGATCAACTGGTCCGCCGACTGAGTCATCGCTGCTAGATTTTTCTACCTTCATGAGGCGGCGCTTCCCAAACCTGTCAGGAAAGCCGCTTACGGAAAGGTAACGTGCGTATCAGCCTTCATCAAGGCGATGCAATGCGCGGAGGCCCGCCGGCCTAAAATTCCGACAGGGCCTCGATCATCGGTTTGAGGAAAGGCTCGTAATTTCGCCACTCCTCAGAGCTGCCCTTATACATTTGCGTTTTGACCTGCAGCGCGGAGGCGGTTGCAACCGACCTTCTCGTCTTGTGGAATTCAAGACAGGATTCCTCCCATTCGAGACCGGCGTATTCAAGAAGCTTTCGCGTCTCCTCCTCCTGGTGTTCGGTCAGGCGCTCATAATTCAGATGATAGATTTCGCCCGGGAACTCACGCATCCAGAACGCCATCAAATCTTTGTAAAGCGCGTAGAAGGCCGTAAGATCATTCAGGTCGTCGGCGTAACCATTCCCCTTTGTCGCGAACGAGCGCCGGAATATCGACCAGCACACCGCCCTTGCATCCCGCTCGACCCAGATGATTTTCGCTTCGGGGAGCGCGCGGCGAATGACGCCGATCCAGCAAAAATTGACCGGCATCTTGTCGGTGACGTAAGCGGCGTCCGGCGCAAACGCAGCGAGCCGCTCGAGATAATTTTCCCTGATCCGCCCAAATGAGCAGGCGGACATATCCGGCCGCACTCCGCCCGCCGACTTCAATTCCCGGGACAGGGTTCCAAGCTCGCCCGCGCCATGGACCGCTGAATGGCTGGCGAGGATCTGTTCGACAAGAGAGGTGCCTGAGCGCGGCATGCCGACAATGAACAACGGGGCCGGCTCCGCTTTTGCAACAGCTTTCCTGAGGTCAGGCGCCGGCGATGAAAGGTGCGAATCCTTGATGCGGCCGAAAAGCGCGATATCGCTGTCGATTGAATAACCGGTCACCGTTTTGCGCAGGCGGTTGCCCTCAATGAAATGATCGAAAGCGTCGGCGTAGCGGCCAAGATCGTCCATCGCCTTGCCAAGCGCGAAATGCACGCCGGATTGATCAACCGCCGAAAGGCGCCCGCTTTCCAGCAGCGACTGCATCTGTTCGATCTGTGGATCGCCGGCGGAATAACGCCTGACCGAACTCAGATAAAGATGCGCCTTGGCGCATTCAGGCTTAACGGCGAGGGCGCGCTCGAAATTCACCGCAGCATCGCCCTTCCACCCAAGGTCGGTGTAGACCGCGCCGATATTGTTATAGGCTTCGGCGAGCGCGGGCGCGTGCTTCAGCGCTTCTTCATATGCGGCGATGGCGTCCTGATGGCGGCCAAGTGTTTTAAGGACATTGCCGAGATTGCTGTGAGCGCCGGCGAAATCCGGCTTGAGGGCCACCGCTCTTTGAAGCTTCTCAAGCGCCTCTTCGGGCCGTCCAGCATCAACCAGCGCGCAGCCGAGACTGTCGAGCGCTTCGGCAAGATCGGATTTCAAGGCGAGCGCGTTTTCAAAAGCAGCGATCGCCTCATCGGCGCGGCCAAGCGCCTTATAAGCGAGGCCGCGATTGTAGTGCGTGACGGCGTGGCCGGGCCGCAATTTGAGGGCTTTAGAATAAGCTGAAACCGCCGCTTCATGACGCCCGAAATGGCAAAGCGCATGACCGAGATTGGCGAACGCTTCGGCATTCTCGGGCGCCTGACGGATCGCCTCGTTATAAGTGGCGAGGCACTTTTCTTCATCGCCGAGCGCCTTCAGCGCGCCGCCGCGGTTCCACAACGCTTCAACGCAGTCCGGCCTGATCGCCAGCGCCTGGTCGTAACTGGCCAACGCTTCTTCATGCCTGCCGGTTTTCGAATAGTTGACGCCGAGAATGTTGTAGAGTTCTACCGAACGGGGAAAGCGCTGAATGAGGCCGCTCGCCAGATCAAGCGCCGCATCGTAACGCCCTTCCCGCGACAGCTCTGCCACAGCGCGCAAGTCAGCCGCTGGGGCCGCACTTGCCGCATCGAGCCTGGCGCGCAACACCTGCTGCAGGGCTTTCAGCCCGGAAAGGGCGCGCGCATTGTCTGGAAATTGTTCAAGAACGGTCTGGTAATGCGCCGCCGCCCCGGCGGCGTCGCCGGTTTTGACGCATTGCTTTGCTTTCCGGATGGCTCGGTCGACCGATAGGGCCATGCCTTTCCCCGCCGTTAAGACTTTCAAGAAACGGTTTTCTTTTTGTATTGGGGAACATGCTCATAAACGGTTAACAGCAGCGCAACCCATGCGCGCGTCAGCCGTCAGGCCTCAGGCGGGTTTTTCCTGAAGATCGACTTCGTGACCCCACAGGGTTTCGATATGCGTGAGGACGGCGTCCTTGGTCTTCTCGCTCAGGGCGCGGCCGTTATGGACCTCGTGACGCAGATGCAGGGTCCGGTCGCCCTCAAGATCGGCGGCGACAACCTGAATATTCGGATCATGCATGCCGAGATCGTACATCGCGGCGAGGCGTTCGCGGACGCGCCGGAAGCCGCGCTCGTCATGGATTGCGGAAACCTCCACATGCGCTTCCTTCGCGTCGTCGGCGATGGCGAAGAGATGGAAGTCGCGGGTCACTTTCGGCGAAAGGTACTGCAGAATAAAACTTTCATCCCGGAAATTCGCCCAGGCGTCCTTTAGAACGTCACGCCAGTCGCCCCCCTTTTGAGAGAGGCCGGCGATATCGGGGAACAATTCGCGATCTTCATCGCCCGGGCGCTCGCAGATGCGGCGGATGTCTTCCATCATGGCGAAACCGAGCGCGTAAGGATTGATCCCTGAATAGCGCGGATCGTCGAAGTCGGGCTGAAAGACGACAGAAGAGTGCGAATGGAGAAACTCCATGATCGTGCCTTCGCCGATGCGGCCCTGGTTGTAAAGCTCGTTCATGATGTAGTGATGGACGAAGGTTGCGCAGCCTTCGTTCATCACCTTTGTCTGCTTCTGGGGATAGAAATACTGCGCGATGTGGCGAACGATGCGCACCAGCTCGCGCTGCCACGGGCGCAGGATCGGCGAGGCTTTTTCGATGAAATAAAGAAGGTTTTCTTCAGGCAGCTTGATGAACCGGACTTCCTGCTGGCGAACTTCCTTTTCTTCTTCGTCTTCTTCGGTATTCGGCAGCGTCCGCCAGATATCGTTGAAGGTCATCTCCTCATGCTCGGCGCGGCGGGCGAGCTTCGCCATGCGGTCAGCTTCGGAAAGGCGCGGCGGACGATTATAGCGGAAAACGCCCTGATCCATCAGCGCATGGGCGGCGTCGAGGATCGCTTCGACTTCCTCAAACCCGTATTCGTCTTCGCATTTGGCGATGTATTTTTTGGCGAAGTCGAGATAGGAGAGAATGCCTTCGGCGTCCGTCCACTGACGGAAGAGGTAATTGTTCTTGAAGAAATGATTATGCCCGAAGGAGGCGTGCGCCATTACCAGCGCCTGCATGGTCATGGTGTTTTCTTCCATGAGGTAGGCGATGCAGGGATCTGAGTTGATCACGATCTCATAAGCGAGACCGGTATAACCCTTCTGGTACATCATCTGGTCGCGAGCGAAATGCTTCCCGAACGACCAGTGTTTGTACATCAGCGGCATGCCGTGGCTGGAGTAAGCATCCAGCATCTGCTCGGAGGAAATGATCTCGATCTGGTTCGGGTAGACGTCGAGTTTGAGATCGTTGAGAGCGATCTCCTCGATCGCGTCGAGCGTTCTCTGCAGCGTCTCGAAGTCCCAGTCGGCGCCGGAGAACAGGAGGTCGGGTTTCGCAGCAAGCTCGCTCATCACGCCGCCTCCCTTTTGCTCTTGGAGAAGAGCTCGCGGAAGACCGGGAAGATATCTTGCGGGCGCGCGATGCGGGTCTGGGCGAAATTCGGCCAGGCGGGCGCGAAAGTGCGGTAGGCGCGCCAGAGCTCGGCGCCGGAATCCTCCGATGAAAAGACTTCCAGTTCACGCTCGTCGAGGATCTCGATATAGGCGTAGTACTGCGAGACCGGCATCACCGCATCCTGCAGGAGCTGGACGCACTGCTTGGCGTCGCCCGACTGCGTGAACCCGTCGGACGCCTGCGCCACATAGATGTTCCATTCATGGGCCGGGAAGCGCTCTTTTTGAACTTCCAGCATCTTTTCAAGCGCGGTCGAGACCACCGTGCCGCCGGACTGGCGCGAATAGAAGAAGGTTTCCTCGTCGACTTCCTCGGCGTGATGGGTGTGGCGAATGAAAACGACTTCCACGCGTTCGTAACGCCGCTTCAGGAATAGATAGAGCAGCATGTAAAAGCGCTTGGCGAGGTCCTTCTCGCGTTCGCCCATGGAGCCGGAAACGTCCATCAGGCAGAACATCACCGCCGCAGTCGTTTCGACCGGCGTCGGCTCATAAGCGTTGTAGCGTACGTCAAGCGGGTCGATGAACGGTGCCCAGCGGCGGCGCGCTTCCATCTCCTCCAGCTTTGCAAGTATGCTTTTTTTCTCGGCGACTTCTTCCTCGCCGGGCTGGGCGATCCGCTCGAGCTGGAAGAGACGCTCCTTGAGCGCGTTCATTTCCCGCGTCGACGGACGCTTCAAGGCGAGGCGCCGGCCATGGGCGTTGCGCATGGTGCGGATCAGATTCATGTTGGTCGGCGAGCCTGCGGCGGTAATGCCGGCGCGCTTCCACGCGGTCGCCTTGATCTCTTTCAACGACCGCTTGACGAGATTGGGGAGTTCGAGGTCTTCAAAGAAGATGTCGAGAAACTCATCCTGGGTGAGCGTGAACTGGAAGGAGTCTTCGGAATCGCCCTCGGTCGAGGCTTTCTTGCCTTGCCCCTTGCCGGCACCCTTGGGCGGTTTCTTGATCTTGTCGCCCTGACCGAACTCCTTGTTGCCGGGATGGACGACTTCACGCTCGCCGGTTTCAGGATCGTGCCGGAAACGCGGCTCCGCGGTCGATTTCGCAGGGATCGAGATTTTCTCGCCCTTGTCGATCTCTTTCAGCGACCGTTCGCGGAGCGACTTGTTGACCGCTTCCTTGATCTGGGCGCGGGCGCGTTTGAGGAAACGCTGCCGGTTGCCGAGCGATTTGCCCTTCGGGTTCTTGCGCCGGTCGATGAAATGAGAAGCGTTCATGTGCGTTTGCAGGCTGTAGTTTGCAGGTCGTAGGGATTTCGAGACAACCTACACCCTACTACCTACAACCCGTCACCTACCCTGCCTTGTTAACCCGCATATACCATTCCACCAGCCGGCGGACCTGACGGGGCGTATAGCCCCGCTCAGTCATGCGAGCGACGAAGTTGTCGTGCTTGTCAGCAGTTTCGCTGTCTTTCTTCGAGTCAAACGAGATGACAGGAAGCAAGTCTTCGACCTGACTGAACATGCGCTTTTCAATGACGTTCCGAAGCTTCTCATAGGACGTCCAGGCCGGGTTCTTGCCTTCATTGTTGGCCCGGGCGCGCAGGGCGAACTTGACGACCTCGTTGCGGAAGTCCTTCGGGTTCGCGATGCCCGCCGGTTTTTCGATTTTCGAAAGCTCCGCGTCGAGCGTGGCGCGGTCGAGAAGCTGGCCAGTGTCGGGATCTTTAAAGTCCTGATCCTCGATCCAGGCGTCCGCATACGAGATGTACCGGTCAAAGAGGTTCTGGCCGTATTCGCCATAGCTTTCGAGATAGGCCTTCTGGATCTCCTTGCCGATGAACTCGGCGTAACGCTGTGAAAGCTCCGACTTGATGAAATCGAGATACTTCTTCTCGGTTTCTTCCGGGTATTGCTCGCGCTTGATCGAGTTTTCAAGCACATACATGAGATGGACCGGATCGGCCGCAACCTCGTCAGTGTCGAAGTTGAAGGTTTCCGACAGCACCTTGTAGGCGAAGCGCGTCGAGATGCCGTCCATACCCTCATCCATGCCGGCGGCGTCGCGATACTCCTGATGGGATTTCGCCTTGGGATCAGTGTCCTTCAGCTTTTCGCCGTCATAGATCCGTAGCTTCGAATAGAGGTTGGAGTTTTCATGCTCGCGCAGACGGGTCAGCACCGAGAAGCGGGCAAGCAGGCCGAGCGTCTCCGGCGCGCAAGGCGCCGCCGAGAGTTCGGAATTCGCCAACAACTTTTCATAGATCTGGCGCTCTTCCGTCACCCGCAGCGAATACGGCACCTTGATGACGTTGATGCGGTCGAGGAACGCCTCGTTGTTCTTGTTGTTGCGGAACTGATGCCACTCGCTTTCGTTCGAGTGCGCGAGAATGACCCCGGTGAACGGTATAGGCCCGAGCGCTTCGGTGCCCACATAGTTCTGCTCCTGAGTGGCGGTCAGGAGCGGGTGCAGCACCTTGATCGGCGCCTTGAACATTTCAACGAACTCCAAAAGCCCCTGGTTCGCGCGGCAGAGCCCGCCCGAATAAGAATAGGCGTCGGTGTCGTCCTGGCTGAAATGCTCGAGCTTGCGGATGTCGACCTTGCCGACCAGCGCCGAGATGTCCTGATTGTTTTCATCGCCCGGTTCGGTCTTGGCGATGGCGATCTGGCGCAGTTTCGACGGGTAAAGGCGCACCACTTCGAATTTTGAAATATCGCCGCCGAATTCGTCGAGGCGTTTGACGGCCCAGGGGCTCATCAGGCCCGTCAGGCGACGCTTGTCGATATTGTATTTTTCCTGAAGAAGCTCCTTGAGCTGCTCAGACTGGAAGAGACCAAGCGGGCTTTCGAAGACAGGCGAGATTTCGTCTCCAGCCTTGAGGACATAGATGGGATGTTCTTCCATCAGATCCTTTAGACGTTCCGCGAGAGACGACTTGCCGCCGCCGACAGGGCCGAGGAGGTAAAGGATCTGGCGCTTTTCCTCGAGCCCTTGGGCGGCGTGGCGAAAGAACGAAACGATACGCTCAATCGTGTCTTCCATACCGTAAAAACCGTCGAAGGCCTTGTACCGGCGGATTGTGCGATTGAAGAAAATCCGGGACAGGCGCGGGTCTTTCGAGGTGTCGATCATCTCCGGTTCGCCGATCGCCGCAATCATGCGTTCTGCAGGCGTAGCGTAGAGCATCGCATCGTCGCGCGCCGCGAGCAGATAATCGCGCAGCGACATCGCCTCCTGCTTGACCCGCGTATAGCCTTCGGAAAAGACGTCAAAAACGTCGAGATTGTCTTCTGTCATGATCGCACGCTCGCTTTTTCACCGCCGCCTACTTCGGCGCGCCTGCCGTTGATTGAGACAAAAAAAGCGCTGGTCATTGATGACCCAGCGCCCCGTTCGCCTTCGCCAAATTCATTCTCGCCGTTAAAGGCGCATCCCTTCATTGCAGCCGCCTCAGTCTCCTTCAACGCCTCATCTTGGATGTAAGCACCGTCCGGAACGAAGCAAGTCTTAACGAAGCAATTCCGGCGCCGCCGCCAGCCGCTCGCTTCTTCGTGAACTTGATACGCCATGACTGAAGCCCGCTACTTGAATGTCGACCTTTCCTGCGCGTTTCGTTCCCATCCCGAAGAGTCCTTTCGAATCCCCGTTCCGGGCGCCCATACGCAGCGCTCGACAACAAGGTTAATGATGGGCTCCTAATATTTCGTTTCGCCTGTCCGGCGAGACGTTGTTATATCATACCGCAATCGTGCGCAGATGCGAACAGGCGATTGATCAGGACGCTGTTCGGTTACGACGTTGTTGCGAGTAAACGACTGATGAATGGTTACAAATTTTCAGGAAAAAAAATTGCGCAAAAGCGACGCGTGCGCGGCGTTTGTTGTTTTCTGCTACGGCGTTGGAATATTTGTGTGATTCGTTTTGAGGGCCGGCTCAGTTTAGCGGTCTAACCTGACGAGTGCCAAAATTCTCATTTAGCCGCCGTCAAGGTTCCTTTATGTATCGCAAAACCGCAAAACGATCCCCACCTAGACGAGCCCGACACGGCCGCCGCCAACACGCTTTCGCCCTAATACTCGCAAGCCCGAACGGCGCCCGTTGTCACAGGACGAGATGGTAACGCACATGGAGTTAGCCCCCCCTTCCACACCCTCGAATAACGGGAAAGCGTTCTTTGATGATGCGCTCGCCCTCCATCGCCAGCGCCGGTTCCCAGAAGCGGAAGCCATGTATCGCAAGGCGTTGGGCGTCGAACGCAGTTTCCCGGCGCTTCATCAGCTTGGCGTTCTGCTGAGCCAACAAGGCCGGCCCCAGGAAGCCTGTTTAATTCTCGAAGAGGCGGTTTCAAAAAACCCACAGTCAGCGGAAACTGAACGTGAGCTAGGCGCAGCTTACCAATCCCTTCGGGATAAGGCGCGCGCCGCAGACCATTTTCAACGCTCCATCGAGATCAACCCCGCGCAACCGAATATACTCTATCGCCTTTTTCAGTTGCTGACCGCGCTTCAAGCAGCTGATCGCGCGCGCGACCTTTTAATAGAAGTAACGACACAAAAGCCGGAAATGGCGCCGGCCTTCTACCTTCTGGCTTATATTCACTTCTACTCCGGCCAACCGAACGAAGCACAAGCAGCTATCCGGCGCGCTATCGCCATCGAGCCAAAAAATTGCATGAACCACCGGGTTCTATCGCTCATGAAAACATACACGCCTGACGATCCCGACCTACTGGCGCTGGAATCTTTACACCGCGATGAGGCGAGTTTGCCCCTCGATCAAATTATCGCGCTCCGCTTCGCGCTTGCCAAAGCCTACGGAGACATCGGCGAACACAACCGGCGGTTTGACGAACTCTTAACCGCAAACCGTCTCGTGCGCTCCCGCCTAGTCTACAACGAAAACAACGCCAAACACGAAATGGATCGGCTAAAATCCTTATTCACAGCCGATATGTTAAAACACTGGGCCGGCAAGTGCGATACCGCAGCCAGGCCGATTTTTGTTCTTGGCATGCCGCGGTCCGGCACGACCCTCACCGAGCAGATCGTTGCGAGACATCCGGATGTGGAAAGCACTGGCGAAAACACCGCTTTCCCGGACGCTGTCGGGGCTATTATGCCGAATTTCATCAATGAGCCTGCGATAACCGTCGACAAGCTCGAGGCGCTCGCTCAAGATTATGTTCGCGCTAATTCGCCCATTGCCGGGAATGACAAACGCACTACAGACAAGATGCTCGGCAATGTCGGCTTAGTCGGACTAATTCATCTTGCGTTTCCGAATGCCAAGTTTATTCATGTCGTCCGCAATCCTGTCGACACCTGCCTTTCTTGTTTCTCGACAAAGTTCGGCGGTGACCAGCAAGCCTTTTCCTACGATCTGCGCGACCTTGGCGGCTACTACAGAATCTACAAGGACCTCATGGCGCACTGGCGACAAGTTCTACCTGAAGGCGTTTTGCTACGCGTCAATTATGAAGAGCTGGTAGCTGACCAACGCGGACAAACCGAGCGGCTGCTTGCTCACTGCGGGTTAAGCTGGGATGATTCCTGTCTGGCTTTCGAAAAATCCAAATTCGTCAATACGGCCAGCGCCGGACAAGTCCGGCAAAGCATGAACCGCAAATCGATCGGCCGCTGGCGGCCAGAAGCGCGATTGCTACAGCCTTTGCTGGACGGGCTTGGCCGTGAGAACGAACACTGAAAGCGCAACAAGCCTTCCGCGGCAAGACATGCCGCCGGCTTCCCCCGCCAACAGTCGGCGCAAGTTGCAGCGGCCTTCCCCCTCAGCCATTAGAATTTCTTCGGGTGCAGCGACTTTGCGGGCGGGCGCTTACGCGCCAGCGCCGCGTCGATCAGTTTCGCAGTTTCGCCCGCTCCGAAGATGCGCGTGAAGGCGCCCATGCGCGGTCCGTCGGATTGACCGAACACCGTTTCATAAAGCCCTTTGAACCAGTCGCGGATATTCTCATAGTCTTGGGCCTTGCCGGCATCGAACACCGCAGTCTGGTATTCGTCTTCGGTCTTGCCCTCGCCTAGTTCCTGGAGGCGCGCCGAAAGCATTGCGAGCGCCGCGCGCTCGCGACCATCGGGGCTGCGAAATTCCTTATGGGGCTTGATGAAGTCGTCGAAATAGCGCCCGGCGAAACCGATCATCGCGTCGGTTGCAGCGAGCGCCGCCGCTCCTGCCTCAGGGCGGTATTTCTTCACGAAACCGCGCAAAAGCTCCGGATCGGCGGAGCCTGACGCGCTGACGAGGTTAAGCAGCATCGCGAAACTCACTGGCGGCGTATCGGCCGGCGGTTTGCCCTCGTGGATGTGCCAGGCCGGGTTATCAAGCGCCTGCGCGCCTTCCTGTTCCTTGTATTTTTCAACAAAGGTCCAGTATTCGTCCGCCGTTTTCGGGATGATGTCGAAATAGAGTTTCTTGGCTTTTTTAGGGGCTTGGAATCCATACAGGGCGAGGCTTTCCGGTGAGGCGTAGGTCAGCCATTCTTCAATGGAAATCCCATTGCCTTTGGACTTCGATATCTTCTTGCCGTGTTGGTCAAGGAAAAGCTGGAAGTTGAAGCCCTCAGGCGGTTCACCGCCAAGAGCGCGCACGATCCGCGAAGACAGCTTGGTCGACTCGGTGAGATCCTCGCCGGCCATCTCATAGTCAACGCCGAGGGCGAACCAGCGCCCGGCCCAGTCGGCCTTCCACTGCAGCTTGACCGCGCCGCCGGTGACTGCGGTTTTCACTTTTTCGCCGTTCTCGTCTTCGAAAACGACAGTTCCTTCTTTCGCATCGCGCTCGAGCATCGGCACGTAAAGGACGCGCCCGGTCGACGGTGAAATCGGCAAAAAAGGCGAATAGGTCTGCTTACGTTCATCGCCAATGGTCGGCAGAATGACGTTCATCACGTCATCGTATTTTTCGAGCATGCGCATCAGCATCGCGTCGAAGCGGCCGGACGCATATTCCTCGGTCGCGGACCGGAACTCGTAGTCGAACCCGAACTTGTCGAGAAACGCCCTCAGCCGCGCATTGTTATGATGAGCGAAGCTTTCGTATTTCGCTTCGCCGTCCTCGCCGCCAAACGGGTCCGGCACCCTGGTGAGCGGCATCTGGAGATAACGCTCAAGCAATTCCTTGTTCGGAACATTGTCCGGCACTTTCCGAAGGCCGTCCATGTCGTCCGAAAAGGAGATGAGCTTTGTCTCCCGCCCGGTCAACAATTCGAAGGCGCGGCGCACCATTGTCGTGCGCGCGACCTCCTGAAAGGTGCCGATATGCGGCAGCCCCGAGGGACCGTACCCGGTCTCGAACACGACAAGACCGTCCTTCTTCACCCGCTCAAGCCGCTTGATCAGGTTCCTCGCCTCCTGGAAGGGCCAGGACTTGGCGTTGGCGGCGTCTTCAGCGGTGAAATCCTTGATTTGCAAAGCGGTCATGCGGCGTCTTTCTGGCGGTTTCGGCAAGCGCTGTGATTTAGGGGGCGAAAGCTCTTATGTGAAGCCTTTATCGCCGAAAGCAGGGATCGGTTGCGCCGGGGCTGGCGATCACGCTAGCAGAACGGGGCCTTGCTTAGCCATATGGACATATCCGGCCCTCGCCGAAAAGAAAGCGGAAAGCCATGCGCGCGCTGATCGTCGCCGCCAATATTTCCGCCCGCATGGGTGGGGAAGCGATCCTGCCATGGCATTATGTGCGGGAGCTATCAGCGCTCGGGGTTGAGGTACACGCGCTGACCCATGCGCGGGTACGTGAGGAAATCAGCGATGGCCCGCTCGCTGACGCCGCCGCTTTTCATTATGTGGAAGACGCCGCGCTTGAGCGCTTTCTTCATCAGCTTGGCGAAATCACTCCTGGTGCGTTGCGCGAAACCGTTTTCAATACTGCGATCAGCGCTGTCACGCTGGCGCGCATGGGAAGAAAGGCGCGGGCTCTGGAGCGGGAAACATCCTTCGATGTCATCCATCAGCCGACGCCGGTGTCGCCGCAACTACCGTCCTTCCTGACAGGCATGCGCGCCCCGGTGGTGATCGGCCCCCTGAACGGCGGCATGGATTATCCGCCCGCCTTCGAGAAAGACTACGCGCGCGGATCGAGCGCGGCGGTGGCGGTGGCGCGCAGCGTGTCAAGCCTCGCCAACAACCTCATATCGGGAAAACGCCAGGCGTCGCGCCTCCTCGCCGCCAATGAAAGGACGCTGGCGGCCCTGCCGGAAGGCGTCGACCGCTCGCGCGCCGCCATTCTGGTTGAGAACGGGGTCGATCTCGATCTCTGGTCGCCGCCGGACGCGCCCCGGCCCGCAACGCCGGTGTTTGTGTTCGTCGGCCGTCTCGTCTGGTGGAAAGCCCTCGACCTGCTGATCGACGCATTTGCGGCGCTCAACGCGCCGGCAAGGCTCGTGATTATCGGCGACGGGCCGGAACGGGCGGCGCTGGAAGCACAAGCAAAAACCAAGACTCATCCTGACAGACCGATCGAGTTTCTTGGTTTCCGGCCACAAACGGAAATCCGCGATGCGCTCGCCGCCGCGACCGCGCTCATCCTGCCGTCGATGCGTGAATGCGGCGGCGCCGTCGTCCTTGAAGCCTTCGCCTGCCAAACGCCGGCGATCGCCACAGACTGGGGAGGGCCGCAAGATTACGTCACTCCGGAAACCGGCATTTTAATCCCGCCGAACGGTCGTGCGGATTTTATCAGCACGCTCAAAGACGCCATGGCCGCGCTCGCCGGCGACCCGGCGCGCGTCCGATCCATGGGCGTCGCCGCGCGCGCGCGCGTTGAGGCGCTTTATTCATGGCGCGCCAAAGCGGCGGCCATGCTCGACATCTACAAGGAAATCGCCTCGCAGAAGGCGTCTTCGCAAGAATAGCGCTTGCAGACGGCGCGATAGTTCGGCAGAAGGCGCCCGAAAGAACCAGTCCATGATCGCAGATTTCATACCCGCCTTTGTCGCTGCATTCGTCACGCTGTTCATCGTGATCGATCCGATTCTGGTGACCCCGATTTTTGCGTCGCTAACCAAGAGCGATCCGCAGCGCGAACGCCTGCGCATCGCTTTCATGGCGGCGATTTATTCCATCGGCATCCTCTTGCTGTTCGGATTCGCCGGTAACGCCATGCTGCATCATTTAGGGGTCAGTTTCGCCGCCTTCCGGGCGGCCATGGGCATCATTCTGTTCATCATGGGTTTCCGGATGTTCTTCGATCCGGACAGCGAAACCCAGGCCAAGACGCCCGGCCCGCAAGCCTCGGCCCGCGACAATATCGCGTTCTTCCCGCTGGCGATCCCTATGCTCGCCGGTCCCGGCGCGATCGCCACCATCATGCTACTGATGGGTCCGGGAAAGAGCGTCACGGACAAAGGCGCCGCGATCGCGGCCATGGCGCTCGTGCTGGCGATCGGCGTACTGATGATGGCTTTTGCAAGCCGGATCGGCGACGCCCTGGGCCGGACCGGCATGAACGCGATCACCCGGATCTTGGGCATGCTGCTGATGGCGCTGTCGACCCAGTATGTGTTCGACGGCGTACGCGTGGGAATACTCGAAAAGATCGCCGGCGCGAGCTAAAGCTTAGAATCGAGAAGGGATTTTGTCGCGGCGAAACCATTACCGTTCGGACTGGCGCCGAAACGCAGCGTGCCGCCGCGCAATGAAGGACCGGCTCCATCGCCGCCGCATACGAAGCGCGACACCTTCCTGCCGCGGTTCTTCCCGTCCTTCGAGCGGCAGATCGACTCAAGCGCGCCGAGGGCGCCGTCACAGGAAGCGGCAAGGCTGCGCCCTTCCGGCCAGTTCACCGCCGAGCGCCAGTCTATCGAGGCGGTGATTGAGCTGCCGCAAACCTGCTCGGTATAAGCAACCTCCCGATCAAGAGCGCGTTCCTCGTTCTCACGGGCGCGAATCTCCTTGAGCGACTGGGCCGCCGCCCCGCCCAGCGGCGCGGCTCCGCCGGCGGCCAGCGCCGCGAGCGCGATGAAGACTTTTACGATGGTGTTCGCTTTCGCCATTCTGAAAAGCCTGCCCCAGCAATACGGCCCTTTTTAGACATTCTCAGGTGATTTCCTAAAGATTAAGCTTACCGGAGCGCGAATCTTAAAGGGTCTCTTCCAGATAGCGCGTGACGGCGGATGAGGAAGGGCGCCCCTCAATATCCGCTTTCGGAACATAGGATATGCGCAGCGCATCGCCCTCGAGCGAAACCCCCGGCGCATCGGCGCGCACGAACAGGACCCGGCCGATCCGACCCGCAATCACCCGCGCGCCCGTCGTATCGTCGGCCACGTCTTTAAGGCCTTTGGCGGCGCGCGCCACTGCATCGGCGAGCACGGCATGATCGGCCTCTTGCCGCTCGGCGGCGTCGCCGAGATCAAAGGCGATCGGTGCGCCAGCGAGCGCGCTGACGATAGCGGTCGCTGACGCCGCCCGGCGCCGGGCGGCGTTATAATCCGCTGATGGAAGACGCAAGGCCGCATCATCGCCGAACGAACGCGAGGCGGCCGCACCCTCGAAGACGCCCGGCCAGTACACGGTCGCTCCGCCGTAAGACGCAATACGCAACAAGGTGTCGCCCTCAGCGTTCTTGTAAATCACGTCGCCGCGCGGCCCTCTGGTCGGCGTCACCAGATAAATCTCGGCTGTCGGCCCTTCCGGATCCAGCGTGCAGTCGAGGCGAATATCTCCATTGCCGCAAAGAAACTTGATGCGCGCCGAATTTGATCTGTCCTCGAATAAAAATGCGCGGTCATCGGAAGCAAGGACGTAACGTTGAACTGCGCCCCCGCGTATACGCTGCTCGGGCCGCTCGCGTTTCTTGCCCACCAGCGCCGAGAAAGGGTTACTTGAAGGGGCGTAATGCAACGAGCCCGATTGGTCGGACGGCGCCTGCGCGAAGGCGCTGGCCGACGCCAGAAGGCTCGCCGCGAGCGCCCATGATATCGCCGTTTTGATGCTCATCCGGTCCCGTCAACTGCGCCGCAGTTGCCGCGGCGACGCCAGTCTAGTCAGGTAATTTGGTGAAAAAAGGGCCCCGCCGGAGAAAATCCGAACCGGGGGCCCATAGCCTGAAAGGCGCATAAACAAAGGGTTTCGCCCTTAAGCGGCGATATATTGTCCGCCATTGGCCGTCAGGACGGAACCAGTGATAAAGCCCGCATTGTCGGCGGCCAGAAATGCGACGCAATCGGCGATTTCTTCAGCCTCGCCAAGCCGGCCAACCGGGATTTGTGCGGCGATTTTTTTCAGGACATCCTCGTTCATGGCCGAGACCATCTCGGTCGCTATATAGCCCGGCGCGACCGCATTGACGGTGACCCCCTTGAAAGCGCCTTCCTGCGCGAGCGCGCGGGTGAAGCCAATCATGCCGGCTTTCGCAGCCGAATAGTTGGTCTGACCCATCTGGCCTTTCTGGCCATTGATCGAGGAGATGTTGACGATGCGCCCGAAGCCGCGCTCGCGCATGCCCGGAAACACCTGGTGAGACATATTGAAGACGCTGTCGAGATCAGCGCGCATGACTTCCGACCATTGTTGCGGCGTCATCTTGTGGAACATGCCGTCCCGGGTGATGCCGGCGTTGTTGACGAGAATATCGGTCGGCCCCTGCGCCGCCTCAATCTCCGCAACGCCCGCCTTGCAGGCGTCATAGTCACCGACATCCCATTTGAAGACGCCGATGCCGGTTTCCTCTTTGAACTTCGCTGCGGCGTCATCATTGCCGGCATAGGTCGCCGCGACCCCGCAGCCAGCGTCTTTCAGACGCCGGGCGATGGCGGCGCCAATGCCGCGCGTGCCGCCGGTAACGATTGCGTTCCTTCCCATATTGTTTTCTCCCTCGATGATGCGGCCGGTTTTTACCGGCTGTTTCCATTCCCTGCGCACGCAACTCCCGGCCGAACTATAGCCCGCTCAGCGCTCGACGCACATGGCGATGCCCATGCCGCCGCCAATGCAGAGAGTTGCGAGCCCCTTCGATTTGCCCGAGCGCTTGAGCTCGTAAAGCAGGGTCGTCAGGATACGCGCGCCTGAAGCGCCAATCGGGTGGCCGATGGCGATGGCGCCGCCATTAACGTTGACTTTTTCCGGATCCCAGCCGAGCTCTTTGCCGACCGCCAGAGACTGCGCCGCAAACGCCTCGTTCGCCTCGATGAGATCAAGATCGTCAAGGCTCCAGCCCGCCTTTTCAAGCGCCAGCCGGGAGGCCGGCGCCGGTCCGATGCCCATGATCGACGGATCAACGCCGCAATGGGCCCAGGAAGCGATGCGGGCGAGCGGCTCAATTCCGCGCCTGTCGGCTTCATTTTCCGACATGACGATCAGCGCTGCAGCGCCGTCGTTGATCCCCGAGGCGTTCGCCGCTGTGACCGTGCCGCCGTCGCGCTTGAAGGCGGGCTTGAGTCCGGAAACAGACTCCAGCGTAGCGCCGTCGCGGATATATTCGTCCTGATCGAACACTATCTCACCCTTGCGGGTCCTGATCACGACCGGCGTGATTTCATCCTTGAACTTTCCGTCCTTCTTCGCGGCTTCCGCCTTGTTCTGACTCGCTACCGCAAAGGCGTCCTGTTCCTCACGGCTGATCTGGTATTTCTCCGCGAGGTTCTCCGCCGTCTGGCCCATATGATAGTCGTTGAAGACGTCCCAGAGCCCGTCCGTGATCATGGTGTCGGCGAAATTCGCCGGGCCCATTTTGACACCGGAACGCAAAACGGCGGCGTGCGGCGCCAGCGACATGTTCTCGTGACCGCCGGCGGCGACAATGTCCGCATCCCCTAGGGCGACGGTTTGCGCCGCCATGGCGACCGCCCGAAGACCCGAACCGCAGACCTGGTTGATCGTCATCGCCGGCCGCTCTTTCGGAACGCCGGCGCCAATCGACGCCTGACGGGCGGTGTTCTGTCCCTGTCCCGATTGAAGGACATGGCCCATGACGACTTCCCCGACGTCGTCTCCCGAAACGCCGGCGCGCTCCAGCGCCGCCTTGAGAACCGTTTCTCCCAGCCTGGCGGCCGGAACCGTGCTCAAACCGCCGCCAAAAGAGCCGACGCCCGTTCTCGTCGCCGCCGCAATAACCGCACTGCTCATAGATCCTCCCGATCCTATAAACCGGCCCAAAACCTCGAAATCACGCCGGTTTGAGCGTGATTTTCCGGAAGAGCCCCAATTCTCAACCACTTAAGGCGCGTCAAACTTATTCGTGACGCGTATGCAACACTGATTTTCATGCTATAGCAGGATTAGCAAGCGCACAAAAAGAGTTGCGCCGCAATAAAAGCCGGCAGCCTAGGGAAGCAGGCGCAGCTGGCCTGACCGGGAGAGACCGCCATATGACCGAAACCAACGCCAAGGGCCACAAGAACGGCGGCGCAGGCGACGCCACCGTAATTAAGAAATACGCGAACCGCCGCTTATACAACACGGCGACCAGTTCCTATGTCACCCTCGATTTCCTCGCCGACATGGTCAAGAACGGCGAGGACTTCGTCGTCTTTGACGCAAAATCCGGCGACGACATCACCCATTCCGTCCTGACCCAGATCATCTTCGAGGAAGAGAGCAAGGGACAGAATTTGTTGCCTATCCAGTTCCTTCGGCAACTAATCAAATTTTACGGCGACAGCCTTCAGTCGTTCCTGCCATCCTATCTCGAAATGAGCATGGACGCATTTGCGCGCAATCAGGAAGACATCCGGAACCGCATGCGCGACGCGTTTTCCAACGCGCCAGGCTACGCCATGTTTGAAGAAAGCGTGCGTCAGAACATGGAACTCTATCAGCAGGCTGTGAAAATGTTCTCGCCGATGAGTAATATGTACGCCGGGAGCAGCAGCGGCGCCCCCGCCGGCCAGCCAGCGGGCAATATTGACGAGCTGAAGTCGCAGGTCGCCGCCTTGCAGAAAAAACTGGAAGAACTTGAAAAAAAGGGCGCTTAAAAGCGCCCTTTCCTATTCCATCCGCTCGCGCCGCGCCGGCGGCTCGTTCGGCGCACCCTCCGGCAGCCAGCCCGGATTCGTTTCCGGCTTGCCGATCAGATATCCCTGCAGATAGTCGACGCCGAGGCCTTTCAGAAGCATCGCGTCAGCTTCATTGTCGACCCATTCGGCCACCGACTGCATGCCGAAATTGCGGGCGAGATCGAGGAGCGTTCTGACGAAGAGCTGATTGTCCCGAGACGAGGATACGCCTGTCACGAAGGAGCCGTCGATCTTCAGAATATCGATGTCCATCGCCTTCAGGTTGCGGAAAGACGTATAGCCCGCGCCAAAATCGTCGATACCGAAAGAACAGCCGAGTTTTTTAATCTCTGAAACAAACTCGATCGAGGCGTCGATCGAATCGATGACTTGCGTTTCTGTAAGCTCTACGCAGATGCGCTTCGCCAGTTCCTGATTTGCGCGCAGATGGGCGATATAGCCTTCCGCCCAGACGAAATCCTTCACCGTCTCCATCGAAATGTTCACGTTCAGATGGATATTCGGACAGACGGCCAGCGTATTGATAGCCAGTTCCAGAACCCGGCGGTCAAGCAGGTGCACGAGGCCCAGCCGCTCGGCGGGCGGAATGAATTCCGGCGCCGGGATTTCGCGGCCATCTTCGCCGCGCATCCGGATCAGGCACTCGAATTTCTTCGGCGTTTCATGGAGGTCGGTAACGATAGGCTGGAAAGCGAGCCTTACGCGGCGGTCATTAAGAGCGGTCAAAATGACGTCTGACATGTGCGTATTGCGGCGGCGCATGCTGACCGGGTCGGTTTTTTCTGAATAGGCCGACCAGCTCGATTTTCCGAGGCGCTTGGCGGAATCAAGCGCCGCTTCAGCGCGCGCCATCGCGCTGTTTGCTTCTTCCGCATGATGGGGCAACCCGACCGCGCCGATGCAGATCGACGCGGCGACCCCGCCCTTTTTCGTCTCAATGACGCTTTCGCGAACAGAGTTCATCAGCCGCACGCAGACGTCTCGCAATTCATCGTCGCCGCAACGGTGGATGACGATGCCGAATTTGGTGCCGGCGACGCGCCCGATCCGATCCTGCGGAGCAAGCTGTGCGGCTAGACGTTCTGAAATCTCAACAATGACCTTGTCGGCCGCTTCGAAACCGAAATCGGCGTTGACAGCGCCGAGATCGTCAATGCCGGCCATCAAATAGGCGGCGCCAGCGCCGTCGGCTTTGGCGAGCGCGATTGTCTCGTCGATTTCACGGCGCACATGTACGCGATTGAGCAAGCCGGTCAGCTCATCATTGCGCGCAAGCCAGGAGAGTCGCTCTTCGCGCTGTTTCTGGCTTTCGATGGAACGGATCACACTGATCAGCCGCCGGGACTGGTCAGAGCCAATCCAGCCGCCGCGCTCTTCCACCCAATGGATTTCACCGTCGCCGCGGCGCAAACGGAATTCGCAACAATAACTGTGCGCGTCGCCGGAAAAGGCATCTATCCGGGACTGATCCGCGTCGCCTTCAATCAGCGCGTTGAACGCAGCAAGCGTGCTCACTTCCCGCGCGTCCTCAACGCCGAGAATGCGCGCCGCTGAAACTTCATCCGACCACAAAAGCTGGTTTTTGGCAGGGTCGAATTCGAACATCGTCTGCAGCGCATTGTCCGGCGCCGCGGCTGAACGTTGATCGACCGCCTCCAGCGCTCGCGCGCCGGTATGGCTAACCTGCGTTGTTGCGCCCCCCTCGCCGGAATGCTCTTCGCGCAATGCTTCGGCGTGTTCCACCATCAGACCTGCTCACTTGATTGACGACCGTAAACTACACGCAGAGCCGTAAATAAAAATTGAAGTTGAGGACGCCGCGGAGTCGGCGCGGTTCTTGCGGTTGGCGACGCTATGAAAGGAATTGTTCACCTTCCCGCCCTGCGCAACTCACCCCCCGGTCTCCCGGTGGCCCGCGACCGGCGGGAGAAAAGCGTCACCACACCGGCGCGGAAGAGTGTTGCAATTCGGGACAGCCGCGCGACGCCGCTTTATAGCGACAATGGCGCAAAAAAGGGTTACGCGCGCATGACCCTATGGTCATGCGCGCGCCCCGGTATGATCGTCGATATTCTGGCTTAGCCGAGCAGCTTGCCGGCGCCGTCGCCGACGCTGAGATCTCGGCGCGCCGTTACCGTCGTCACGATAAAGCCCGCCATGAAATCAAGCAGCGTCATGGTGAGGAACAGGAAGAACACCGAATTCGCGAATTCCTTCAGGAACAGAAACATCAGGAAGGCGACCAGAAAGACCACGAATGAAAAAGCGTGGTTCATGATTGATTCCGTTCCCGACTTGGTCGAGCGCAATAGTTCGGCGAAGAGGAGGCTGTTGCTGAACAGCAGGAAGATGTCGCCGAATTTCACCGACCAGTCGACACCGGACGCCATGGGAAGTTTCAGGACTTCCACCTGATGCCAGGCAAGCTCCGCCGTGTCGGCGGCGCCGGTCAGCGACAGGATGGTGTAAATGACGAGACTGATCGCCAGCAGCGGAAACATTTGATACATGGCCCGAAAATCCTTTTGTTACGCCGCCCCCCGGGTGGCCGAACGCCGCCGTCCGCCGGTCGGACGGCTTCAAACTCCTTAATGACACCTTAACACGGACGCGAGCGTCCGCAAAAACCGATTCTCAAGGTTCTTCCCTAACGTCTCCGGGCGATTTTGCACGAGATTTCAACCACATAACACCCATGAGATCGCGGATCGCAACCCATAAACGCACCCAGACGCCGTATTTGGAACGCCCCGCCAGACGTGGGCGATGCGAAACCGGCAAGAAGGCGACCCCAAACCCTTCCCTATTCATCAAGGCCGGGAGGTAACGGTGCATATGATCGAAAAAGGGAAGCCGCAGGTAAGCTTCACGATAGAATACCTTGAGCCCGCACCCCGTATCGATGGCGCGGTCATTCAATAAACGCCGCCTCAGGGCGTTCGCGACCAGCGATGAGGATTTTTTGACCGCGCTGTCCCGCCGCTCCCGCCGCTCGCCCGCAATCATGGCGATAAGGGTTTCTTTCTCCGCATGAAGCGCGGCGACAAGCGCAGGGATATCGGCGGGATCGTTCTGCCCGTCGCCGTCAAGGGTTGCGATGATCGCAGCCCGGGCGGCGAGGACGCCGGTGCGAATGGCGCGGCTCTGCCCGGCGCGGCGCCGATGGCGGATGATACGTAATTGCGGATGCGCGGCGCGCGCTTTTTTCAGCGCCGCAAGCGTGCCGTCCGTGGAGCCGTCATCGACAATGATGATCTCATGGAAAACACTTTCAAGCGCGGCGGAGATCTCGCTCACCAGGCTTTGCACCGCCCCTTCTTCGTTCATCATAGGCGCGACAACGCTCAAGGAAGGCGCGTCATGAGGCGGCGCCCTCCAGGAAAAGAAGGCGGCGGCGTTGTCGGATGAATGGCCAGCGGTCATGAACGGCGGTTTTATAGTCTTTTGCTTCTCAGCCGTCACCGGGACAGACGGCGGGCCGCCATCGCGCGGGCCCGCTTGATCGCCCCGCCCCCGGAGCGAGCCCACAGGCGCAGCACCCGCAGCATTTTCATAAATCCCCGCTTTACAAATAAAAGACCGAACGCCGCCCAAAGCATGCCGGCGACCAGCCACAAGAAGGGCTTCGGATACGCGTCCGAGAAATGCGCGTTGAAATACCGCACGGCGCCAGCCGTCTTGCGCGCCTCAATGCGGATCGGGTTTGCGCGGCTCGAACTCTTGAAGTGCGTCACGCTGACATGAGGATTGAAATACACGCCGCCGCCGGCTTTGGCGAAACGCAGGCAGAAATCGACATCCTCAAAATGCATGAAATAGTGCTCATCCATGCCGCTCGCCGCTGCATAGTCCGCACGCGGCAGAAAGAAACAGGCCCCGGATATCGTCGCTGTCGGCGTAATATCAACAGGGCATTCCTGGGCGTGCAGATTGAACCGCTGGAAATATGGATGACGCGGCGCGAGCTTGTAGAGCCTGGTTGCTTCTACGAAAGCGCGCCAAGGAGTGAGGGCGGCGCGGCGTGATCCCTGCTGCTCCTCGCCGTCAGGCCCGATGAGCTTGGCGCCCTGCAGCCAGGGCCGGGAAAGCGTTTCTCCATCCGCCGTCAGTCGCGCAACGCCGCCCGCCGGCATCACCGCGTCGGGATTGATGAACAGCAGAAACTCGCCGCCGGCGCTCGCCGCGCCCATATTGCAGGCGGCGGCGAAACCAATATTTCCGTGTCCTGACAGAATGCGCAAGGAAGCGCCTTCAGGCGTTTCAGCGACAGCTTCCTCAATGGCGCCCGGCGGATTGCCGTTATCGATGAGAATGATCTCATCGACTTCGGATTTTAAGGATGCAAGGCACCGCGCCAGCACCGGGCCGGTGTAATAGCTGACGACAATCGCGCTCACCTGCGCCTTGCGATCTTCGGCGACGGCTGGCGTATTTAATGGGGCGCTCACGACATCACCGCGCGCGGGCGCGGCGCAAAGAGAAAGCGAGAGCGACGCCCATTGCGGCGAGGGCCATCGCCGCAAGGCGCCAGACTTGCCAGATGCTGCCTTCGATCATGATCGACGCCAGCACCGCCGCCAGCGCGCTGACGATGGCGGCGACAACGATGCGCGGCGGCTCTGCGGCTTTAAGGACGCGCATGCCGCAATAGATGAAAAAAGCGAATGAAAGAACGCCGGGCAAACCAAGCTCCAGCCAGATCTGCAGAAAGAAATTATGAGGGTGAAGCGAGATCACCGACATCGGATAGGCCGCGCCGGGCACGATGACTTTCGGCGCGGTGTCTTCCCAGACGCGCGAAAAATCGGCACCGAAACCGAGGGGCAGACCTTCAGGGATCTTCTCGCCCACCGCCTGCCAGATCGCAACCCGATGCAGCCATGAGCTCGGCATCGCATCGGCGCCCGCCTCAAAGATGGACTGAACCGGCAAAAGCATGGCGACCGGCGCCAGCAGCAAACAAACGATGACGCCCCAACCGGCGATGTCGAGACTGCGCGTCGGCGCCTTCAAGGCGACAGCGCAGGCGGCGAGCCCCGCCGCTATTCCCGCCACATTGGCGGTGACGTCGTTGGTGACCGCCGCACCGACCCCAAGCGCCAGAACCGCGAAAGCGGCCCCCCGCCCCCAGACCATGGCGGCGATCGCCGCGGCCGGAAACAGCGCCGGCGCCAGCGCCGTCACGCCCCGCCCGAGCGCGATGATGTCTTCGCCGCGATTGGGGGTCGGGTCATCCGGCGGCAGGACCGATCTCAAAAAACCTTCTGTCAGTCCTTCGAGCAGCAACACGCCCATGCCGGCGGCGATGGCGATCGCAAAAGCATACGCCAGGCGATAGCTCCAGATATCTGAGAGGTGCAGCGCAAACCAGACGACGCTGCCGCCGACCAGGACCGGCGCAAGCACCCAGAAGGCGAGCGACGGGTGCTGCGCCGGCGACCAGAAGCCGGAAATAAAAATCCAGAAACAGAAAAACAGAATGGCGATGAAGCCAGCGAACATCGGTCGTGCGAGCGACGGCCTGTCGAAGAGCTGGCCGAACGCTGTCTGCCAGAAGTCGCCGCGCAGAAACGCCGGAAGGCTGAGGAGCAGAAGCCAGGGCGCAACGCCCTTATGGCCGAAGACGGCGGTGATCGGCAGGAGGACGAAAAGCGCAAGCTGCCAGCGCAGGCTCGCCCGGTCGCGACGTTCTCTCCAGCCGGCCGTCATCACCGTCACGTCGCCTGGCGCAGATCCGGCGCCATGGCTTCCACCGCCAGCGCGGCGGCGGCCTCGTCGCGGACGGCGACTTCCTGGTTCTTTTCACCGAGACGGCGCAGGGAGACTTTCTTTTCTTCCGCTTCCCGCGCGCCGACAACCGCGATCACCGGTATCTTTGCGTGCGAATGCTCGCGCACCTTGTAGTTGATTTTCTCGTTGCGAATGTCGAGATCGACGCGCAGGCCCGCCTTCTCAAACAGCGCAGCCGTCTCGCGGGCGTAATCGTCAGCTTCGGACGTAATCGTCGCGACGACGACCTGCACCGGTGCAAGCCAGAAGGGCAGCTTGCCGGCGTAATGTTCGATGAGAAGACCGATAAAGCGCTCGAAGGTGCCGAAGACCGCCCGGTGCAGCATCACCGGACGCTGACGCGCGCCGGTCTCATCGACATAGGAAGCGTCAAGCCGCTCCGGCAACACATAGTCGAGCTGATACGTGCCCGCCTGCCAGGTTCGACCAATGGCGTCGGTCAGGTGAAACTCGAGCTTCGGACCGTAAAAAGCGCCCTCGCCCTCGGCATAGTCGAAATCGAGCCCGGCGGCGGTCAGCGCCTCGGCGAGCGCTTTTTCCGCCCTGTCCCATGTGGCGTCGTCGCCAGCGCGCTGTTCGGGGCGTGTCGCCAACTTATAAGCGATGTCAGTCATGCCCATGTCTTTATAGACGCAGCTGAAGAGCGCCAGAAAGCGACGGGTCTCATCGGTGATCTGATCTTCGCGGCAGAAAATATGCGCGTCGTCCTGCGTCATCTGCCGCACGCGCAAGAGGCCGTGCAGCGCGCCATGGGCCTCGTTGCGATGGCAACAGCCGAACTCGGCCATGCGGATCGGCAGATCGCGGTAAGACTTGATGCCCTGTTTGAAGATCTGGACATGGGCCGGACAGTTCATGGGCTTCAACGCCATGAGGTCGCCCTCGCCGGAAAGGACAGGCCCCTCTTCTTCCGTTGACGGAATTTCATCCGGCACGACGAACATGTTCTCGCGGAACTTCGCCCAGTGGCCCGACTGCTCCCAGAAGATCGAATTCAGGACTTGCGGGGTCTTGACCTCCACATAACCGTCCGCATCGAGCCGGCGGCGGATATAAGCCTCGAGCTGGCGCCAGATGAGATAGCCCTTTGGATGCCAAAAGACCGAGCCTTGCGCCTCAGGCTGGAGATGAAACAAATCCATCTCGCGGCCGAGTTTGCGGTGGTCGCGTTTTTCGGCCTCTTCGAGCCGGACGAGATAGGCTTTCAAATCCTTCTCATTCGCCCAGGCCGTGCCGTAAATGCGCTGCAGCACGGCGTTGCGATGATCGCCGCGCCAATAGGCGCCGGCGACTTTCATCAGCTTGAACGCCTTGCCGATATGTTTCGTGGACGGCAGGTGCGGACCGCGGCAGAGGTCATGCCAGTCGCCGTGAAAATAGACTTTGACGTCTTCGTCTTTGGGCAGATCGGCGATGATCTCGGCCTTATATTTTTCGCCGATGTTTTCGAAATGCCTGATCGCTTCGTCGCGGTCCCAGACCTCCTTACGGGTCGGCCGGTCCTCGTCGACGATTTCGCTCATGCGTTTTTCGATTTTCTCAAGATCATCAGTCGAGAACGGCTCGTCGCGGCCGAAATCGTAGAAAAAGCCGTCCTCGATATTCGGGCCAATGGTGACCTGCGTTCCGGGAAACAGCTCCTGCACCGCCTGCGCCATGAGGTGCGCCGTGTCGTGACGGATAAGGTCGAGGGCGTCTTCGTGATCGCGCGTGATGATTTCGACCGCCGCGTCACGATCGATCTCGCCGAAAAGGTCGCTGACCTTGCCGTCAACCTTCACCGCCAGCGCTTTTTTCGCCAGCGATTTCGAAATGTCTTCAGCGATTTGCGTACCCGTCACGACGCCGTCGAACTGGCGGACCGAACCGTCGGGAAGCGTAATGGCGACCATGGCTTTTACTTCATTCTATTGACCAGCACCTCGGCGAAGCGTTCCGCCGCCTCAGGTGCGTAAGTGAAAAAGAGTTCCGGCTCAAGGACTTCGACTTCCATAAGCCAGAGCGCGCCGTCAAGAACGACAGCGTCGATGCGCGCGTAATCGGCCGGTTCGGGCAGCATCTCAAGAAGGCGCGCGGCCTCGTCGACCGCCCAGCCCGGCGGGTCGATGCGGGCCGTGACGCCGCCATGCTCCTCCTGCACCCTGAGATCGCCCGCTTTCGGGCGCTTGACGACCGCATGAGAGAACGCCCCGCCAAAAAACATGAAGGAGGTCTCGCCGGCGGTCGTGACGGCCTCCATTTTCTGCTGGACAAAGCCTTCGCCATCGAGGCTTTCAGCCGCCTGTGCAATGGTTTCCGGCTCGCGCCGGCGCGCCAGCGTCAGCCCATGGGCGCTCGCCCCGATCAGAGGTTTGACCACCGCCTCGTCAAGTTTGAGTGCGTCCATCGCCGCGGCGATATCCCCGACGGCGGCGCGGGTGCGGCGCATGGCCGGCAATCTCGCGCCTTTCGCCGCCATCTCTTCGAGATAGGCCTTCGACATATTCCAGCGCATCAGCGCCGGCGCATTGGCGACATTCCGCCCTTCGAGACGGTCGAGCCACCCGGCGAACGCCTCAGCGTGTTTGTAGTAATCCCAAGCGCTGCGCATGACGACCAAACCGGCCTTGCCGAAAGGCGCCTGATCGCCATTCCAGGGCGCCGCCGCTACCGCGACGCCGCGCCGGGCGAGCGCTTCCGCAACGAGCCGGTCGCTCGGCGTCATGTCCGGCTGCTCAAGGCAGGTCGCGAAAAGGATGTCCATTTTGCCGAGCCGCCCCGAAACGCCTGTGCTAAAAGAAGCTTTCTGATGCCCCGCAGCGCGGGGAATGTCGAGACGGCGACCGGTCGCGCGTCTTGGGGGAAAGCACACAGGGAGCCGCTCATGATCCGCATCGCCGCCATTCTCATCCTGATCTCCGCCCTCGCGCCGGCGCAGGCGGGAGATCGTTTCAGCTTCGATGACCTCGCCTTCCTCGAAGGCGCGTGGAAAGGCGGCGAGGATTTTACGTTCGAGGAAATCTGGTCGGGACCTGAGGGCGGCGTCATGACCGCCATGGCGCGGGGCGTTAAAAGCGGGACGCTCGCCGTCCTCGAATACATCGTCGTTTCCGATGAAGACGCCGGACTGGTCATGCGCTTCAAGCATTACAACGCCGATTTTTCGACCTGGGAGGAAGCCGGACCGGTGACGCTCGTGCTCACCGACGCCAGCGAGAACGACGTCACTTTCACCGCCGACCCGCCGTCGGAGACCGTCAAGTCAATCCGCTACTGGATGCCGGACGAAAATTCCCTGCAGGCCGATATCGTACTTATCGAAAACGGCGAAGAGGGCGGCTTTTCATTGCTGTTTGAACGCAGCAATCGCTGATTCGCAAAAATTCACTGCAATGCAGTGGACATGTTTCCGCGCTTGTTTATAAGCGCCAGCCGGTTTTCATTGTTTCGCAGGGGCTTGTCGCCCCGCGGGCGCGGGCGGCGCTGCCGATGCCGTGTTCCACGATGAAGACTAAAGGCACAGGTCTATTAGCTCAGCGGAAGAGCGTCCGGCGATGCCGGAAGGTCGAAGGTTCGAGTCCTTCATAGAAGCCACACTGGTTAGCTCAGTTGGGTAGAGCACTACGCTGTTAACGTAGGAGTCGCGGGTTCGATTCCCGCACCAAAGCACGGTCTGCAATACCGTTCCAATAACGGGAAGGCCGGAGAAATTCAGCCCAAAGGGGCGGCGGGAAGGCTTCGGCCAAACCGCAAAACCTGAAGGGCGCCCGAGAACGGGCCATGCGCCGGCGTGGATGCCGGCGGCGACCCAAACGGGGCGCGTCGTCTCCCAGAGCAAGGCTGGAAGCCCTGCCGCTGCGGACGCCGCAAACCGCAAAGTCGCCGCCTGAAACGCCGGACCGCTTTGTTCCCGGGGAATTTTTCCGGCCGACCTTGTCGTCCTTCAGAATATCAGCGCTGCCTAACAGCGATTTCCGAAACACGCTTTCAATGTGCGAGGAATCTCCACGACGAGAGTTTTGTTGCGACAATAAAGACACAGATAGTCTCTAATACTGAATTATTTTTGAAGTTCCTCTTTACACAGATAGAGCGCCCAACTAGGTCACGCGTCCCTTTCGCCGGCATGGGGTCGGCGAATTTAAAAAGAGCCTGATTTGAAAGCTGGCGATCAACATATGTGTTTGAACGGACGCGTGTCCGGCGAACAAACGCCGCCGCTAAGGCTCTCTTTTCTATTGAAATAGGGCCTTAGCGGCCCGATTCGCCGAACCGACTGTCCGGGCAACACGCATTAGATGCGGGTTTAACGATCAGGCGGAAAGAGGAGGCGAAGCGATGCTTAAAACATTCGTAATCGCTGAAAACCAACGCGGCCTCCTCATCAAGGATGGCCGCATGATCGCCGTGCTCGAACCGGGCCGGCACGTCTATTTCGACGCACTCGGACGATTGAGCGTCGAGACATTCAAAGCGCAGGGCTTGTTCCTGTCGCCTTGGGCGGAGATCATCGAAAAGCGCCACCCGGAACTGGCGTCACGGTACTTTGATACGGTGCGCGTCGGCGAAGGGGAAGTTGCGGTCATCTCGTTTGATGGCCGGGCCTCGGCGATTGTGCGTCCGGGACTGACGGCGCATGTCTGGAAAGTGCTCCAAGACGTGACGGTCACGCGCATCAACGCGCTCGACAATCCGCGGCTGACGAAAGCCGAGCTTGTCGCCTACGAAAAAGCCATGGCGATGGGCGAAGGCGCTTCTTCAGCGGCTGGGCCGACGATCGGGATCGTTACTGTCCCCGAAGCGCAAACGGGTCTCGTCTTTTTCGATGGCGAGCTTGTCGAAACGCTCGCGCCAGGCCGTTACGGCTACTGGCAGATCGGCCGCAAAGTGTCGGCCAAAATGCTCGACACCCGGCCGCTCCCGCTGGAAGTGACGGCGCAGGAGATCCTGACGAAAGACAAGGTCTCTCTGCGAGTAACGTTGACGTCGTTCGTCCAGGTGACGGACGCACCGAAAGCGGCGCTTTCGACCCCGGACTACATGAGCCATGTTTACAAGCTCGTGCAGTTCGCGGTTCGGGAAGCGATCGGCGGACGCACGCTTGATGAAGTCCTCTCGGACCGAGAAACGGTCGACGAGCAGATCGTCGCCCATGTCCGGCGCGAGATCGGCGACATCGGCGTCGCCGTCACGGAGCTTGGCGTCAAAGACGTCATTCTTCCGGGCGACATGCGCGAGCTAATCAACCGGGTCGTCGAAGCGGAAAAAACCGCTCAGGCGAACCTGATCCGCCGGCGTGAGGAAACGGCTGCTACGCGGTCGCTTCTGAACACCGCACGATTGATGGAAGACAACCCGACGCTTCTGCGTTTGAAAGAACTCGAAGCGCTGGAACGCGTCACGGACCGTATCGGCCGGATCGACGTACACGCTTCTTCGGGCGAAGGCCTGAATGCGATTGTCGACCGTCTGGTTTCCTTGCGGCCAAAACCGTAAGGAAATCGCGGATTACGACTCCTGACAGGGCGGCGAGAGCCGCCCTGTTTTGGTTTCGCCGCAGCGCTCCGTCCACGCCCAGTCGCCGAGCCGCCAGAAGCGCCATCCTGCTGACGGCGTTTCCTCCGGAACCGGATCAAATCCGTGACTACCCCAAGGATGGCAGCGCGATAGCCGCGAAAGCGAAAGCCAGAAAGCCCGCCATGGATGATGAATGCGAAACGCTTCCGCAGCGTATTCCGAACAGGTCGGCGTATGACGACACCTTGCGCCGAGAAAATAAAACAGCGGCGAGAGCGTTCGCTTGTAAAGCCACAAAAGCCCGAGAGCGGCACCGGCGACAACGCTGCGCCGTTTGTCAGTCCCGGACATTCTCGCCGCCGTCTTCCAGCTTTTGCGGGCGGCTCCAGTAATGGAATTGCGGCGTCCAGTCCTTTTCCTCAAGACCGGCGAGAGAAAGGAAATGCCACATCGGCGAATAGAGATCGCCCGGCCCGAAGGGCGCGGAGCCGCGCCGGAAAATCTTTCCGTCTTTCATCTCATAAATGACCGCGCCGGGGTAATTCCCTTCGCCTTCCATGACATTTTGCTCCGTCATGTATTTCCCGCCTCCATGGGAAGCGAAACGGAACCGCCAGCCGCGGTCCTGGGCCATGCGCCGCTGCAGCGCGGGCGCATCCTTCGACACCAGCACCACCGCCATCGCGTCTTCAAGGTGGGATAGGATGCCATTGATCCCGTCCGCCCAGAGCGTGCAGTAACGGCAGCCCTGCCCCATATTGTGGATCGCGAGAAGCCGCTCGCGGCCGGCGAACAGCGCGGAGAGGCTCGTCGTTCCATTGAGGGTCTGAAATTCGTAATCCGGCACTTCGACGGGGGCATCGGCGCGCCTCAGGGCGGCGAGCTTCAGGGCCTTCTCATAGAGCTCCATTTCGAGCTTCTGGGCTTCGGACATGATTTACCTCCAGCATTGCGCCAGCCGAGACTGAGGCCTGTTGTCTGGAATTCATATCGCCCGGAAGGGTGAAAGCCTCAAGGCTCGCGGCATTCCTGCACGTCGGAAGGCGGCGGCACCGGATCGAACTGGTCTGGGTGCTCTTCGATAAGATCCAGATAGGCCTCGACAAGGCTGGTGTAAGGCGGCAGCGGTCCGGCGCCGGTATTGACGCCGCCCGAGGCGGTGCCGTGCCAGATTTCGAAATGAAGATGGACCGTGGTCGAACGCGACGTCGCGCCGGTCTTGTTGGAAATCTTGCCCAGCCGCTGGCCGCGAGTCACACGCTCATTGAGCTCGATCCCCGGCTCCAGCGGCCGGTCGAGATGCAGATATTTGTAGACGAGGCCGCTGTCGCCATAGATCTCAAGCAAGTGGGTTTCGCCAACGCGACGCACATAGCCGTCTTCCGGCGCCACCGCGAAAAAGGCGCCGTTCTCACAGGTCGCCGGGCGGATATCCTGCCCCTGATGGCCGACCCCGGCCTCACACATGCCGAGCGTATGGCTGCGCACTTCGCAGAAATTGTCGTACCAGGGATACTCGAAATTGCGCGCATCGTTTTCCTGACCGACATTCGGGTTCTCATAGACCTCGCCGCCGCCATAGTCGTAACCGCCGCCGCCATAGCCGAAGATTTGCGAGTTCAGAAAAGCCGGACCGGTCTCGAGTGGAAAACGTATCCCCGGCGCGACGACGGAATCGTCGGTGACGCCGAAAACGCCGTTGAACCGCGCCGAACCGAGATTGCCTTCCGGCTCGAGCAACAATAACTCGCCAGGCGCGCCATGCTCGAATTCAATCTCGTCGTCATCCTCAACAGGGGGTGGAACGTCGTCATCGCCATCCGCCGGCGGCGTATCGTCATCCGGCGGGGTCGAAGAACCGCCATCGCCGCCGCAAGCGACAACGCTTACAGCGAGCGCCGACACGGCCAGCAGTTTGATGAGATTCTCGAGAAGCGCGCGAAACGTCATGGCCGCTGCATCCCTGCTTCGCCGACATCGACGACGATATCGCGCATCATTCCGCCCATGGCGTCGCGGTCGTAACAGGTGGGGTCTTCCTCGGCGCTGTCATTGAGGCAGTAGCGCGTCACCGTAAAGGATGCGCCAAACAGCGAGAAGCTCACCACCAGCGCGTATTCGGTTTCCTGCTCAATGACATTGAATTCCGGTTTCGGCGCGCCTTTGGCGGGCTCCATCATGGTGAGGACCCTGGTGCCGTAGATCGAATAGGCGCGGCCGCCCATTTTAAAATCCGCGTGGTAGGAATCCTCGCCGCCGACTACGCTCAGCGTCCCGTCATCGGCGTTCGCCGGCAGCAGCATTGGCATTTTGGCGCGATCGCGGGCGCGATTGACCATCCGCGCGGCGCCGGGGCGCATATTGCGATCATTTTGTTTGCCGAGCGTCGCGTCAACCGCATCCCAGTCAATCGGCGAGCGCATTTGTCTCGCAACCTTGTAGCGCCGCAGTTTCGTCGCCGCATCAGCCCTGATCTCCGTCATCGTCTCGCGCATCTCCCCCGGCAGGGGCGGCGGTCCACGACGCTCGGCGAGCGCTTCAAGAACCGGCGTGTCGCTCAGGTCAGGCGCATAAACAAAGGAAAGATCGTCGAACAGAAACCGTGTCGGCTCGCCTCTCGCATTGAGCAGCCGCACCGTCATGCGCGAAACGCGGCCCTTGTCGGTTTCAAGATCGACTCTGTTCGGCCAGGTGAAGGCATCCTGAAGCCAGTTAAAAGTCCGCCTATTCGCCCCAATCTCATTCCCGTTGGAGTCAAAACCTTTAACTTCAACTGTGAATTCAGAATCCGGCGCGCCGCCGGTGGGGTTGATCTTTATATCGGCATACGAAACCGGCCTGGCGAAATCGATTTCCATGAAAGAGTTCGAGCGCGCATCGAAATACGCCGCCCGTTGGCTGCCGTTCGCCGCCTGCTGATAGGGACAGGTTTGATCGACGACCGCCGCCGCCGTGAACGAAGACCCGGAGCAAATGTGAACGCTTACGCCGCGTCCGAACGAGACGCCGTATTCTTCTGCATATTGCTTGGTGAGCCGCCCGTCGAGATTTTCAAAATCAATCGTGCGATTAGTCGGCTTTGGCGCGAGCGCGGAGAGATCGAACTGGGGAACTTTTTCCTTGAGTCGGTCGGCGATTGACGGCGCTGTGGCTGTCTGCGCTGCGGCGACCACCGCAAGACTGGTGACGACAGCGCCAATCCCCGCGGACCAATACAAAATCCGGCTAAACAATGCGTTTCCCACTACCCCAACCCCTGTGGAGAAACCTAGATCAGGATTAATCCGGCGGCAAGCTGGAGCCCCAAGAAGATTTTACGAATTTCCACAGGCGCGCCCAACCGCCCGAAATCTATGCGAAAAACGTGCGGGCCGGCCCACGGCCGTCCGCACGTTCTTCGCTGCGCTGCATATCAGAGAGGGAGGGGCGCATGCAGCGCGGGGTGTGCTCTTTTCCATCGCCGGTTCTGAAACGTCCGGCCAAGACGTTTCCGGCGCTGATTTTCCGAAAAATTTTCCGACGGATTGGCGCGCCCGCTCCGTTTAATGCGCAAGCGGGGTGTCGAGTTCACCTGGAGAGAAAACCGTCATGATAACTGCCGCCGCCCTCGCCGTCCTGCTGCTTGCAGGGGTTCAGGAGCCGATACCGGCGCCCCATCCGGACAAACCCGCTACCGAAAAGGAAGCGCCCGGTCCGGCGCAACAGGGTCCCGATGCGGCGCTCAGCCGCTCCGGAATGTTTCTCTCCCACGCGCGCAAGTTACAGGCGAGCCAGGGCTGCGCCGCCGCCACGCCAGCCTATCGCGTCATCGCCGCCTTCGGAGAAGGCTACGAAGTCGCGCAATATGAACTCGGCGCCTGCCTTCTTGAAGCGGACGGCGCCAACACCATTGAGACCGCCCTCTTCCGGGAAGAAGCCTTGTTCTGGCTGCGCCGCGCTGCTTATGCGGGTCAGGCTCGTGCGCAACACAAGTTGGCGACCATTTTAAGCGGCGACGAAAGGCTGGCGGCGGAAGGCGTCGCACCGGTTCCCGTCGAGGCCATGGGCTGGGCGCTTGTTTATGAGGATAATTCTGAGCGCGACCTCTTCGCTTTGCCTTCGGTTTACCCCGAAACACTCGCCCTGATGACTGCTGCACTCTCCGACGAAGAAGTTGAAGACGCCAGCCGCTTCGCCGCCGAGTTCGGCGAAATCAAAATGGCGCTGTTTACACCGCCATTATTTCAGCGCGGAGACGGCGAACGGCGCCGGCGCGGTCCGCCGGGAGGCAAGCGCGGCGGCGGCGAACGGCGGCGCTGAATATAGTTAATCACTGATTTAAATGGATAATTTCGTGCAATGCGTGTTCCGCAGGTGCGGAATACAGCTGGCTCCCGCGAGCCGGGATCTTTATTGTCGGCCTTGGTGTTGCGTTATTTCTGTGGGGATCTCATGCGTATCTTGCTTTCAACCGCTGCAGGCTTGCTCGCGCTTACTGGCAGTGCGTTTGCGACTGTCATCGATTTTGAAGACCAGTCAACCGGAACGGTAATTACAACCCAGTACGGTCCGTTGCTGACGATTTCCGCGGATTCGAACGGATCGTTCGATCAGGCGATGATCTTCGACACAGACAATTATACGGGCGGCGACAATGACCTCGACGCGCCGTTCAACACGCCGACGCCCGGCGGCGCCGACGGGATCATGCCCGGCCATGTGCTGATCATTTCCGAAGACGGCGACTCCAACGATCCGGACGATGAAGCCGCCGGCGGCTCCATCACGTTTGATTTCGCAAGCGTGGTTGAGTTCATCGGCATCAACATTTTCGACATCGACAATGGCGAAAACGTTCAAGTACAACTGTTGAACAACGGAGCGTTTATCGGCGGCGCCACTGTCGCCGGCAGCGCAATCGGCGATGGTAATTACATCTCATTCGCTGAAACTTTCGCCTATTATCTCGGCGACACGCTGGAAGACTATTTCGGTCAGCCGATGTTGATCGACCAGATTATCGTGACGTTCTCGGCGTCCGGCGCTCTTGACGATCTCGAATTTGCGGAAGTTCCGCTTCCGGGCGCTTTGCCGTTGCTGCTTTCCGGCATTGCGGGTCTTGGCTTCGCCAGCCGCCGCCGCAAAAAAGCGTAAAACCTGCTCGCATGTCGAGAGACAGACCGCCCGGCCACGCGCCGGGCGGTTTTTTTATGGCCCGTGCAGACCGCGGCGTGAAAGAGCGCTAGGTTTCGCCCTCGCGACGTTTCGGAGGGCGCCGATGAGATCCTTTGCAATCGCGGCCATGGCCGTCTTCGCATCGGCCTGCGCGCCGCCAGGCGACGACAATAATCCGCCAAAGCGGGTCGATCCGCTCTGGAGGACCCTTGACGGCGAGCCGCCTCTGATTATCGCCCATCGCGGCGCGAGCGGCTATCTCCCCGAACACACGCTTGAAGCCTATGAACTCGCCATCGAGCAGGGCGCCGATGTTATCGAACCCGACCTCGTGTTCACCAAGGACGGCGTGCTCGTCGCGCGGCACGACCGCTACCTCTCGACGACCACCGACATCGCCGGGCGGCCCGAGTTCGCCGCACGCAGGAAACCCAACGAGGATGCTGGCGATGCGCGGCGCGAAGACTGGTGGGTCGAGGATTTCACGCTTGCGGAGATCAAGACCCTTCGCGCCGTGCAGCCTCGAGAGGGCCGCCCGAAAGAATTCGACGGGCTTTATGAAATCCCCACCTTCGAGGAAGTGCTGGCGCTGGTGACGGAGAAGGCGGCGGCGGCCGGTCGGCCTGTCGGCGTTTATCCGGAAACGAAACATCCCGGCTATTTCCAGAGCATCGGCATGGATTTCGAAGAGCCATTGCTGGCGGCTCTTGAAGGCTTCAGCGCCGGCCCCGTCTTCATCCAGTCCTTCGAACCGGAAATATTAAAGCACCTCAAGGGAAAGACCGACGCGAAACTCGTGCAGCTCGTCTATGAAGAAACCCCTAGCGCTGGCCCGAACATTCCGCTGGCGGAGATTGCAGAATACGCGGATGGAGTAGGGCCGCCGAAAGAACTTTTGTTTCCGTCGCCCACCTTGCACATAGGTCTTTTACATACAGCTCACAATCTCGAGCTGTTCGTGCATCCTTGGACGTTTCGCAATGACGCCAGCGTGTCAGAAGTTAACGGTGTCTTTGCCTCACCAAATTCACGTTATTGCACGTCAGCTGACGGCTCTTTGGACGCCGACTCTTTGCTGCCCTACAAGAAAGAGCTCTATGCCGCTTTTGGCAGTTGGGTAGATGGCGTTTTTACTGATTTTCCGGATACGGCTGTCGAGATGCGGCGATGCATAGCCGCCTTTCCTAATTTCCCAGACGACGCCACAAAAGCACGCGGCGAACTTACAAAATATAACAACTAGCCCCGCTCATTCCGGCGCAGGCCGGAATCTCCAACCACAAGGTCGACGCTCGTCCGAAGAGATCCCGGCTTTCGCCGGGATGAGCGGAATAAAAATAAAACGCCGCCGCGGAGCATTCCCGCGGCGGCGTTCGGCGTTCCCTCCCTGCAAGAACGCCCGGTCAGGATGCAGCGTTGTAAACTCGCCGCTGGCCTGACGGATTTACCCGAACTGGTGCATCGTGTTGTCTTCGCCAGCGGCTTTGAGCGCCGCCTCGCCGGCGAAATACTCCTTGTGATCGTCGCCGATGTCGGAACCCGCCATGTTCTGGTGCTTGACGCAGGCGATCCCCTGACGAATTTCCGCGCGCTGCACGTTCTTGACGTAACCGAGCATCGCCTCCTCGCCGAAGTAGCGCTTGGCGAGATTGTCGGTGGAAAGCGCCGTCGTGTGATAAGTCGGCAGCGTGATGAGATGGTGGAAGATGCCGGCGCGCGCCGCCGCGTCGCGCTGGAAGGACTGGATTTTTCTGTCCGCCTCGAGCGCCAGTTCGGTGTCGTCATAGTCGACGCTCATCAGCTTATCGCGATCGTAGGCCGAAACATCCTTGCCCGCCTCTTTCCAGGCGTCGAACACCTGCTGGCGGAAGTTCAGCGTCCAGTTGAAGGACGGCGAGTTGTTGTAGACGAGCTTGGCGTTGGGCACGACTTCGCGAATGCGGTCGACCATGCCGGCGATCTGCTCCACATGGGGCTTTTCCGTCTCGATCCACAACAGGTCCGCGCCATGCTGCAGGGACGTTATGCAATCGAGAACAACACGGTCAACGCCGGTGTCCTTCCGGAACTGGAAGAGGTTTGAGCGCAGACGTTTGGGGCGCATCAGCTTGCCGCCCCGAGAGATGAACACCTCGCCATTGCCGATCTCGTCCGGCGATACCTCATCGCAATCGAGGAATGAATTGTACTGGTCGCCGAGATCGCCCGCTTCAGCGCTGAAAGCGATCTGTTTCGTAAGGCCGGCGCCGAGCGAATCCGTGCGCGCGACGATAACCCCGTCATCGACGCCGAGCTCGAGGAAGGCGTAACGGCAGGCGCGGATCTTGGCGAGGAAGTCTTCATGGGGCACGGTGACCTTGCCGTCCTGGTGGCCGCACTGCTTTTCATCCGAGACCTGGTTTTCGATCTGCAGAGCGCAGGCGCCGGCTTCGATCATTTTCTTGGCGAGCAGGTAAGTCGCCTCGGCGTTGCCGAAACCGGCGTCGATATCGGCGATGATCGGCACGACATGGGTTTCAAAATTGTCGATCTGGTTGAGGAGACGCCGCTCTTTGACCTGATCGCCTTCTTCGCGCGCCGCATCGAGATCGCGGAACAGAAGACCGAGTTCGCGCGCATCAGCCTGCTTCAGGAACGTGTAAAGCTCCTCAATCAGCCCCGGCACAGAGGTCTTTTCATGCATAGACTGGTCGGGGAGCGGTCCGAACTCGGACCGCAGGGCCGCGACCATCCAGCCTGAAAGATAAAGATAACGGCGCTTGGTCGAGCCGAAATGCTTCTTGATGGAGATCATCTTCTGTTGGCCGACAAAGCCATGCCAGCAGCCGAGCGACTGGGTGTAATTCGCCGGATCGGCGTCATAGGCCGCCATGTCCTCGCGCATGATCTTCGCGCAGTATTTCGCGATATCGAGTCCTGTGCGGAAACGGTTCTGCGCGCGCATGCGGGCGACGGCTTCAGCGTCAACACCGCTCCAGGTCCCTTCGTAACCGGTGATCAGCTGCCGGGTCGCGTCAATGTCTTCTTGGTAAGCCATACTTCACATCCTGATTTCATGAGCGCACGCGCCCTGCGTTTTGTTTGATCCAGCCATACGCCCCGGCGGTTGCATTTTGCATGCGCGAAACAGTGCGGTTGTAAGAATTTACCAACCTATTATGTAAAGATGTAATCTTGCTTACAACGGCGCTGCCGCACAGCCCTCAATCAAGCGAGAAGCGCTTTGTAAGCTCTGTGCAAATACGCAAACGCGGCCCGTGATAATCCTTGTTGTAAACATTGTATTTGATGCTGCAGGCCACCGGGGCGCCGGCGCGCTTGACCAGGACCTTGCAGGACGCGTTTTTTTGACCGATCAACGACCTGATGATGCGCTTGTCAAAACACTCGCCAAGCGTTTCATCATATTCGTTTTGCTCCACGCCCAAAGGAGCGATGAACCTCTCCGACAATAACCGCCGAATTGTTAGAAGGTTTGCGCCTTTGATTGTTTCCAGTTTGAAGCCGTAGAAATCCAGAAATTTACTGTTCACGTCATCCACGACAAATTGCGTGAGATAGGGCGTTAAATCAAAGCCTTCACGCGGCGTTCCGTCCGCATTGACAAGCAAGGCAAGCAATTCCGGCGGAAACCGCAAGCTCAAGAGCGGGCGATCAATGTCATTCAGAAGGGAAAAATGCGCCGCATCAGCCGCATGCCTCACAACCCGCTTTTGGCCAAGCCGAATGACAGCCGCGCCCGCCAAACTCGAGAGCGCCATCGCCCCGCCAACCCCCGCGATCAATCCCAGATTCAAGCCGGCGTCATACGTTAATTCATAATAAGACGCAGCGGCCGTCACCAAAATCGCTGGCGAGGAAATTCCAAACCACTGCCCGACCGTTGCAGCAGACGCCGCGCCTTGAGCCATCTCCAACACGCCGGAGACAACACCCCTTTTATTCGAATTGTTTACATTTTTGGCCATCAGCCCCTCCCTCGAGAAGCCCCCATCACTTCATCGCTAAGCTTTTCAACACAACTTGGCCGATATCTAACGACGACGATTTCAAATCGCGCAACCATGAATTGTGTAAAGTGTAGAGATTTTACAGTTTTTTCGTGTTATGAAGTAAAATTATCCACAGTTTCACAAATGACAGCGCTATGGCGAAAACTCCTCGCAGCACATTCATGGGACCACGCCTCCGCCGTCTGCGGCGAGAACTCGGCCTCACCCAGGCTGCGATGGCCAAGGATCTCGACATCTCGCCGTCATACATCGCCCTCATCGAACGCAATCACCGGCCGATGTCGGCCGATCTGCTGATCCGACTCGCCGAAGCCTACGACGTCGATATCGCCGCCTTCGCCGCCGCAGAAGACGAGACACTCTCCCAGCTTGAAACCGCGCTCGCTGATCCGCTATTTGCAGAATTCTCGATCAGCCGCGACGACATCCGCGACCTCCTCTCCGCCAACCCGGCGCTCGGAGAGGCCGTCGCCGCGCTCTACCAAAGCTATCGAGCAAGCCAGAGCGCCGTCATGGAGGCGCGCGCCGGCGACGAAACCGGAAAAGACCCGCTTGAAGAAGCGCGCAGCTTCATTTCGGCGGCGCGGAATTATTTTCCCGGCCTCGACCAGGCAGGCGAGGAAATCTCCCGCGCGCTCGCTCTGCAAAGTCCGAATCTCATCGACGCGCTTGGCGAACGGTTCAAGCAGAAACACGGCCTCTCCCTGCGCGTCCTGCCCGCCGACATCATGGTCGGCGCCTATCGCCGCCACGATCGGCACCGCTCTCAAATTGCGATTTCGGAAGCGCTTGATCAGGCGAGCCGGTCTTTTCAGGCGACGCTGCAGCTTGTCCTTTTAGAACTTGGCGCGCTTCTTGACGACGCCGTGAGCGCTGACGCTTTTGAAACAGACGCCGGGCGGCGCCTCGCCAGAGCGGCGCTCGCCAATTACGCCGCCGGGGCGATCATTTTTCCCTATGAGCGGTTTTTCGAGTCGGCGCAGGAACTCAAATACGACATCGAAGCCCTGTCCCGCCGCTTCAACGCCAGTTTCGAGCAGGTCGCGCACCGCCTCACCACCCTGCAGCGTCCCGGACGTGAAGGAATTCCGTTTTTCTTCCTGCGCATCGATGCGGCCGGCAATGTCTCCAAGCGGTTTTCCGGCGGCGTTTTCCCGTTCGCGCGTTATGGCGGCTCGTGCCCGCTCTGGTCGATCCATCAGACCTTCAAAACCCCGCGGCGCATTATCACCGAGGCGGTGCAGCTCCCGGACGGCGAGGTCTATTTCTCCATCGCCCGAACCGTTCATGGCGGCGAAGGCGGCTTTCACGCGCCGCTCGCAGAAAGAGCGGTGGCGCTCGGCTGCGAACTCAAGCACGCGAGCAAGCTGGTCTATGCAGACAATCTCGACCTTTCAGCAGTAACGCCATCGCCGATCGGCGTGACCTGCCGGCTCTGCCCTCGCCCCGCATGCGCCGCCCGCGCCCACCCCCCGCTCGAACGCCGGCTGATCATCGACGAGCACCGCCGCATGGCTGCGCCGTTCAGCTTCGCCTTCGATTAGCCGAAGAACGAATTGACCGCCTTATTGACCGGCGCAGCGGCGATGCTATGGCGTAACGTTATGGCGAAGAACATCATCTCAATGAAATGGGGCGCGCGATACGGCGCGGATTACGCGAACCGCCTTTATGCGTCGGTGCGCCGGAACATCACCGGCGATCTCAGATTCATCTGCTTTACGGACGACGCCGAGGGGTTAATCCCGGAGATTGAGGCGCACCCCTTGCCGCCGATCAAGATTCCCGAGCGCGTCCAGTGGAAACCCTGGCGAAAGATCTCGCTATGGCAGGCGCCGCTGGGCCCTCTCAATAACGAAGACGTATTGTTCCTTGATCTCGACGTCGTCATCACCGGCCCGCTCGATGATTTCTTCAACTATCGGCCGGGCGAAACCTGCATCATCGAGAACTGGACGCAGATGGGTGAAGGGATCGGCAACACTACCTGCTATCGGTTCCATGTGGGCGAGCACACGACGATTTTCGAAAACTTCGAAAACAACGCGGACGACGTGCTTTCGCAATTCAGGGCGAGCCAGCAATATGTCTCCGCGATGCTACCGGGGAAAATATACTGGCCTGCCGACTGGTGCGTGAGTTTCAAACACTCGCTCCTGCCGAAATTTCCGATGAACTGGTTGAAGACGCCGGAATTGCCGAAAGAAACGAAGCTTGTCGCCTTCACCGGCCATCCGGACCCGGATGAGGCCCGCGACGGGGTCTGGCCGGCGCCGCTTCACAAACGGATTTACAAACATGTCCGCCCGACGCCCTGGATCGCCGAACACTGGCGCTAAGACGGATCAACCCCCGTAATAGTCGGTAATGACGTTGAGCTTTTCGAGCGCCGGCTCGTCATAGCCGCCGTCTTTGACCTTCGGCCGAGGCGGCAGCGCAACCGGCTCAAACGCATCCTCGTTGAACTCGTAAGGCGTGCGATCAAGGATCGCGCGGATAATATTGAGCCGCGCCTTGCGCTTGTCGTCGCCGTCGACGACCAGCCACGGCGCTTCGTCCGTAGATGTTCTTTCGAACATGGCGTCGCGGTACTTCGTCGACTCAATCCACAATTCGCGGCCCTTGAGGTCAATTGGCGATAATTTCCAGCGTTTTCGCGGATCGCACGCCCTGTCCTGAAAACGCTGCTCCTGTTCCTTCATGGACACATGAATCCAGAACTTGATGAGAATGACGCCGCTGTCGATCAGCATTTGCTCAAACAGCGGAACCTCGCGCATGAAGCGCTCATAGTCTTCGCTGTCGCAAAATCCCATGACCGGCTCAATCACGGCACGATTGTACCAGGAACGATCGAACAGAACGATCTCGCCGCCGGCCGGTAAATGCGCGACGTATCGCTCGAAATACCATTGCGTGCGTTCTCGATCGGAAGGCTTGGGTAGCGCCGCAATCCGCCAGACCCGCGCATTCATCCGCCGCATGATGGTTTTGATGGCGCCGCCCTTGCCCGCGGCGTCGCGGCCTTCAAAGATAATGGCGAGCTTGAGCCCCTTGCGCTGCACCGTCTCCTGCAGTTTGGCGAGTTCAAACTCGAGGGTTTCGAGTTCTTCTTCAAAAGCTTTCTTTTTCATGCCTCAGCCGGCCTTCCTTCCGGCGTGAAACGATAATCCCTGCGGCAAAACTCGCAAGTGACGGTAATGACGCCGTTCTCGACCATTTCCGTCAGATCCTCTGCGCTGTATCGCGAAAGCACGGCGGCGATTTTACCGGCGTTGCAGCTGCAGTCGGCGTGCACCGGCTGCGACTCGAACAAGCGCACGCCGTCCTCATGGAACAGCCGGTAAAGCAGCGTTTCCGGCGCGATTGACGGATCAAGCAGCTCATCATCCTGGGTCGACGCGACAAAGGCCTCCGCCCGGTTCCAGATTTCCTGATCGGCGGCGCCCATGCGCGCTTCCTCGCCGCGCTCGCGGGCGCCCCCCTCGCCGGGAACGAACTGCGCCATGATCCCGCCGGCGCGCCAGCGGTCGGGCTCCCCCGGCGCGGAAAGCTTCCCGACGGCGAGCCGTACGACCGTCGGAATTTGTTCTGACTGACGAAAGTAGGAAACGGCGGCGTCGGCAAGCGCTGCGCCTTCAAGCGGCGTCACGCCCTGGTAACGATCCATGTCCGGCCCCTGATCGATGGTCAGCACCATATGGCCGGCGCCAAGGAGACTACTGGCGCCTTGCGCAGCGAGGCTTGCCTCTTCGTCGCGGAGTTTCGCTGTCGCGCGCAGGGCGCCACCAGCGGAATAATCCGCAACGATCATTGAAACCGGCCCGTCCCCTTGCGCCTGAAAGATAAGCTTGCCGTCGAATTTAAGCGCGGCGCCCATCATGGCGACGAGCGCGGCGGCCTCGCCGACGAGAACGGAGGTCGAGGGCGGAAAGTCATGCGCCTTGAGAATCTCGTCGATGGCGCCGCTGAGCCGCACGACACGCCCCCGGACAGCGGTTTCGCTGACCTGAAACGGCAGAATATAATCAGATAGCGCCGCCGCAGCTTCATCGTCAGCCATGCGCCCTACTCCTTGAGCTTGTAGCCCGACCGGAAGAGCCGGTAACACCAGAAGCCGAGGACAAGCATCAGACCTGACGTCATCGCAACGCCGGCGACGAGGCTAGATTCCGCGTGACCGGTGAAGCCGGCGCGAAAGCCGTCGATCAGATAGAAGACGGGATTGAAGTGGCTCGCCGTGCTGAACGGCTCAGGCAGTCTGTCCACAGAATAAAACGTCCCCGAAAGAAACGTCAGCGGCGTGATCACGAAATTGGTAACCGCAGCGAGTTGATCGAACTTTTCCGCCCAGACTCCTCCGACTACGCCCAGCATGGCGAAGATGGTCGCTGCGGCGAGCGAAAAATAAAGCACAAGGGCGAAATTGGCGACGGCCATCGGCTCGCCGTTCGCCGCCATGAAGGCGCCGCAGGTGACGGCGGTGATAAAACCGACCAGCATGCCGCGCGACGCAGCGCCGGCGACAAAAGCGACGGTCAGCTCAAACGCCGAAAGCGGCGGCATCAGAACATCGACAATTGATCCCTGTACCTTTGAAATAATCAGCGACGAAGAGGAGTTCGTGAAGGCGTTGGTCAGCACCGCCATCATGATCAGCCCGGGGGTGAGAAATTCGATGAATGGCACGCCGCCGACCGCTGGCCGGGTCGCGCCGAAAGCCTGCATAAAAACAATCAGGAACAGGAGGGTCGAGATCACCGGCGCGACGACCGTCTGGGTGATGACCTTCATGAACCGCCGGACTTCTTTGAGATAAAGCGTCTTGAGCCCGAGCCAGTTGACCGCGCCGAAACGGCGCTCGCCGAACAGCGCCTGCCGGCCAGGCGTCAGCGCGCGGGTTTCCGGAGACTGTCCGACGGCATCCATAGGCTCGGTCTTTTTATTGTTGCAACGCAACGATGTGGCCGTGCGCTCATGCTTCGTCAAGCGGCTCCTGTTATCAACATATTGTGGGCAAAAATAACTGATGGCGCCATGTTGTGTTTTCAATTCCGTTCGATACTATATTTGGGCGCACAGGATAGCGCCGATGATGAGCATACAAGATATTGATTTTTCAAGGCGCCAAGGGTGACGCGCCAACTCGAAGGGAGCAAGGCGGATATGGCCTGGACAGACGAGCGGGTTGAGCTTTTGAAGAAATTGTGGGCGGAGGGCCTTTCAGCAGCCCAGATCGCGAACAAGATGGGCGGCGTCACCCGAAACGCCGTTATCGGCAAGGTTCACCGGCTCGGCCTGTCGGGCCGCGCGACACCGGCCAAGCCCCAGCGCGGCTGCGCCCCATCCGCCCCGCTGAAGGAAGAGAGCCCGGTCGTCAAGGAACGACGCGCAGAACCGAAGTCAGTCATCCCCGAACCTGAATTTACGGCCCCGCTCGTGCTCGAAAGCGGCGATCGGACAACTGTGGCGACGATCTCCAACAATATGTGCAAATGGCCGATCGGCGATCCGGCCAAAGATGATTTCCACTTCTGCGGCCAGTCCACTCTCTCTGGGAAATCCTACTGCGCCTATCATGCGCATCTGGCCTTCCAGCCGCCGCAAAGGCGGGAACCGCGCCGGGAACCGAGACGCGCCTTGCCGGCGCAGGAAAAACGCCGCGCCGCCGGCTAGGACTTTCAGCCTTCCAGAAAACCCCGCCTTTTTTATAAAGGGCGGGGTTTTTTATGGGACGAAAGAGCGCCCTCAACCAGCGTCGAGAGCATATCCTGCCGATCGCACGGTGCGGATCGGGTCGCCCTGTTTGTACTTGTTTAGGGCCTTCCTGAGCCTGCCTATATGAACATCGACCGTGCGCACTTCAACGAAAACGTCCGATCCCCAGACTGCGTTGAGAAGCTGCTCGCGAGAAAACACCCGGCCTGGATGCTGGATCAGGTGATCAAGCAGGCGAAACTCGGTGGGACCGAGATGAATTTCCTTTTCGCCCCGGACGACCCGGTGCGAGACCCGATCGATCTCGATATCGCCGACCGTCACCTTGTCCTCGGCGAGCCCCGGCCGGATGCGGCGCAGGACGGCGCGCACGCGAGCGATCAGTTCGTTGGTGGAGAAGGGTTTGGTCAGATAGTCGTCGGCGCCGGTGTCAAGTCCGCGAATACGGTCCGCTTCTTCCGAGCGCGCTGTCAGCATGATCACCGGCATATTGCGGGTTTCCGGTTTTGAGCGAATGCGGCGGCAGACTTCGATCCCCGAGATCTTTGGAAGCATCCAGTCGAGAATAACCAGATCCGGCGCCCGCTCATCGATCTTGAGCAAGGCCTCTTCGCCGTCCCCGGCGATCGCCACCTCGAAACTCTCCTTACCGAGATTGTACTCCAGCAGCGTCGCCAAGGCTTCTTCATCCTCGACGATCAGAATGTGAGTACCGGCCATCGTCGTCTCCTAGGGTCTGTTATGACGCCGCCCCGCCCGACTGTTTCGGCGGCTCCACGACCGTCGTCGACGTTTCATCGCCTTTTGGGCGCGGCTCCACAAGTGGGGAGCCTGTCACAAGAAAGTGGATGGTTTCGGCGATATTCGTCGCATGGTCGCCAACGCGTTCGAAGTTCTTGGCGATGAACACGAGGTGCGTACACGCGTTCACAAGCGAGGAGTCCTCCATCATCGCCAGAAGGATTTCCTGAAAAACAGAATTGTAAAGCTCGTCCAGCTCGTCGTCGCCGCCCCAGACCGCCTTGGCGGCTTCCAGATTGCGCATCGAGTATGCGTTCAGGATGTCGGAAAACTGCCGCAGACTTGCGCGCCCCATACGCGCAACCCCGAGGGTCGGCCTCGCCGGCGCCTCGCGGCTCACAACCAGCGTCCGCTTGGCGATATTCTTGGCGAGATCGCCGACACGCTCGAGCTCGCCAGTGAGTTTCATCATCGTCATGACTTCGCGCAGGGCGTGCTCGGGCAATACTTCCCGGGCCAGCAGCGCCATGACCTTGAGTTCAATATCCCGGTCGAACTCGTCAATCCGGCGATCGGCGGGTATCAATTTTTCCGCCGCCGTAACGTCCCGGCGCTCGAATGCCGTAATCGCCGCCTGCAGCTGGCTTTCAACGAGGGCCGCCATGCGCGACAGCTCCGCTTCGAGTTCGCGGAGCGCCAGTCGTGCAAAATTTGAAGCCTGTTCAGGCATAACCATCGAAACTTTCAGCAAAAACAGCGAGAATCAGCAAAGAGAGCCGTATGCCGATCTTTTGTGACACATTCTTGTCCAAATGCAACAAAATGGCGCAATTTGTGCGCTAAGCATAATTTAGGTTTCCCCAAACCTGTCAGACGGCGCGGAAGTAACAGTTGAAAGCCGTGCCGCCCGCAAGCTGGCTTTCGATCTGAAACCCGCCCTTATGGCGGTTCATGATATGCTTGACGATCGCGAGGCCGAGGCCGGTGCCGCCGCTTTTCCGGCTGCGCTCGACGTTTACGCGGTAAAAACGCTCGGTGAGACGCGGCAGGGCGGCTCGTTCAATGCCGGGCCCGAAGTCCCTGATCTGCACATAAAGCAGATCGTTCGCGGAGACGCCCAGCCGGGCGGCGATCTGCGCGGGCGAATCCCCGGCGCGATGCCCCGGCTCGCCGCCTTCGGTGAGCGACGGCGCGACGCCCCGGCCGACGCGCAGTTTGATCATCGCATGATCGCCGCCGTATTTCACCGCATTGTCGAGAAGGTTCTGGATCGCCTGAAAGACTTCGTCATGTTCGCCGACAAAACGGGTGGGCTGATCGGTTTCCGCGGTGAAGTCGACAATCGCGCCCGCATTCTCAAACAACGGCCCGAGACTATCAACGACATCCGCGGCGATTTCCGCAAGATCGACCACCTCTTTCGGCGGCACATGTTCGTTGATTTCAATACGCGACAGCGACATCAGATCGGAAACCAGCCGCTGCATGCGCTCGGCCTGTGACTGCATGATGGAAAGAAACTTTTCCTGCGCATCCGGGTCCGTTTTCGCGTGCCCGCGGAGCGTTTCGATAAACCCGAGCAGCGAAGCAAGCGGAGTCCTCAGCTCATGGCTGGCGCTGGCGATAAAGTCGGCGCGCATCTGCTCGACACGGCGCTCGCTGGTCAGGTCGCGTATAAAGACCAGCGCCCGGCTGGGCGCATCGTCATCAACACCGTCGGTTAGCGGCGTCACCAGCGCGCGACAGGATCGTTCTACCGAATCTGTCGTGACAAAATCGACCGCCTGCGCCTCGCGCGCAGCGATCGCCGCTTCCGCCGCCTCGAAAACGCCGGGCGCGCGCAAGACGGCCGCGAAATGACGCCCGGGAAGGCTCTTCGAGCCGACAAAGTCTTCAGCCGCCGGGTTGGCGTATTCGACGACACCCTCCGCGTCCAGAATGTAAAGCGGTTCAGGCAGGGCATGGGCGACGCCCTTGACGACACGCAGTTCCGAAAGCTCCGCCCGCTGTGCGGCGAGCCTTTCTTCCACCGCCTCCTCAATCTGCTCCGCCCCGGCGTCACCTGACGCTATGCGATAACGCAACCCCAGCGCGATCGCCAGACAGACCCATCCGAACAAGAGCAGGCGCCAGTCCGCAGCCTCGTAGACCGAAAGCATGCCTGCGATACCGCCGCTTACCCCAAGCGCCCAGAGCAGATCCTGTACGCGCAGCCTGGCGGCGGCTTTCTTGATGATGTGGGAAAGATCTTCCTGCATGGCGGCGGGACCCTAGGCGGACATTCTCCCTAAAGCAATCGGACAGATTGCAGCGACCGCTTGCCGCTTAACGCTTCCTGCACGGAGCATTCACCTGCGGATGCGCGGCCGAAGCAAGGAAAAGACCACGCCGCCGGCGAAACCGGCCAGACATTGAAGCCCGAGCCCCAGAGCGTCCCGCGCGCCGCCGATGGCGCCGGCGCCGCCCTTGCCAAGCGTGTTATCGATCAGCCAGATCGCCGTGAATACCGCCGCCGCGCCGGCGACGGGATACGCAATCGGCGCAAGCGGCCTGATGATGCGCTTGACAATCGCCGAAACGATGAAGCCGAGCAGCAACGCAATCGCAAGGACAACGCCAAACGCGGGGGCCAGGCCGATAAAGTTTTGGACATAAGCTGACGCCTGCTGTTCCAGCGAATAAACGGCGCCGATGGCGAACTGCTTGGCGAGCACCTGTTGCGTGTAAAAAATCGCCGACAGCGTGTAGGTGACGGCGGCGGAAGCCGCGAAGGCGCCTATATGACCGAGAATGCCCATGCCTGCCTGTCGCCTTTCTCTCAGCTTGCTGATAGGACTGTTTCCTATCAGACAGCAGCGGCGGCGTCGAATACGGATAATTTGCGCGCCGCGCGCCGGGCGGTTGAAATAACGAGGTGACGCGATGACCCTTAAGCCTTTGATCGCTTGCGGTTTGGCCTTGATGGCGATGGGATGCTCCGGGCCGGAAAACGCGTCCGCCTCGCAAGGGCTGAAACAGGGAGGCGGCGGCGGCGACCCCGATTTGCAAAAGACCCTCGCCGATCCGGCGCCGGAAGGCGAAACCGCGCTCACGATCGAGACGCTCGCATCGGGGCTCGCCAATCCATGGTCGGTATCGTTCTTTCCGGACGGGACCATTCTCGTCACCGAAAGACCTGGACGCGTTCGCGCCATCAGGAATGGCGAACTTGCTTCTGCGCCGATCCCGGGGACGCCGGAGGTGATGTCCTACGGCCAGGGAGGTCTATTCGATATTCTTCCGCATCCTGATTACGTAGAAAACAACGTCATCTTTATTTCCTACGCACATGGCGCGCCCGGATCGAATGCGCTGCGCGTAGCGCGAGCGCGTTTCGACGGCGAAGCGATCAGCGACATTGAAGTGATTTACGAAGCCAAACCCTTGAAAGACACCGGCCATCATTTCGGCGGCCGTCTTGTTTGGGGGCCGGACGACAAGCTCTATTTCACGATCGGCGAAGGGTCGCGCTACAAGGAGAAAGCGCAGGACATGTCGACCAGTTTCGGCGCTGTCATTCGCCTGAATGAGGACGGCTCCGTTCCGGACGACAACCCGGACTTCGGCGAAGGCTCGCTGCCGGAACTCTACTCCAAGGGCCACCGCAATCCGCAAGGCTTTGCTTATGACACAAAGCGGAACATTTTTTGGGAGCATGAGCACGGGCCGCGCGGCGGCGATGAGGTCAACATCATCAAACCCGGTTTGAATTACGGCTGGCCGGTCGCCTCTTACGGCATCGACTATAACGGCGCGCGCATTACGCCGTTCACGGAATATGAAGGCACCGAGCAGCCGTTCAAATACTGGACGCCATCGATCGCGCCTTCCGGCCTCGCCGTTTACCGAGGCGGTTTATTTGCAGACTGGAACGGCGATCTCCTGGTCGGCGCGCTCGGCAAGCGCGCGCTGCACCGCGTAATTATGGACGGCGACAAGGAGACCGGAGAAGAACGCTACCTCGTCGGCGAGCGGGTTCGTGACGTACGTGTCGGGCCAGACGGCGCGATCTATGTGACGACGGAAGACCGCGGCGGCGCTCTTGAAGGCAAGCTGCTGCGCCTGACGCCGCGATAGGTTAAGGCGCAGCGATCCGTTTAGCGGAAATGGGGCCGCCGTGAAGCGTCCCTTCGAACCCGATCACCGCGCCGGTGTCGCGATTGACGTTGAATACAATGCTGTCGCCGAGCAGCACGCGTATTTTAAACTCGGTCAGGGACTGAGGCGCCAACTCCCACATGAAGGCGCCCTCTTGTCGCAGGAACAATCGATCGTTCTCGCTGAACACCTCCACAACACCCCCTTCCGCCTTCCGATAGATTCCCGGATAAGCGTCCCTGACTTCTTCCGGCAGCGCATAAGCGTCAACAAAATCCGAAGACAGCGTGCGCGCGACAAGCCGCTCGAAACGAGCATCCGCCACTTCTTCCCCCTTGTTGATCACTAAAAAGCGCTGTTTGATCTCATTGAGTTTTGCATCGCGGACCATCTCTGCGGCCGTCATGCCTTTATCATGCAGCGTCTTGATCCGGCCAATCCAGGCAGTGAATTTTTCGCGATAGGCGCGCAACCCTGAAGCATTGTCTATGCCGCCATGGCCGGGAACGATTGTTGTTTCCTCGTCGGAAAAACCAAGAGCCGCCTCAATCGCCATTAACTGCCCCCGCGCGCCATCAATGAACGAATAAGGCGGCGACTGATTGGTGAAAGTATCTCCCGTAAAAATAATATTGTCGATCGGGAAATAGATGATCATATCATTGAAAGAATGCGCTTCCACATGCTTAGCCGCAATGGTTTCACCGTTAAACTCAAGCGTGAACGCATTGCCTATCTTAATGTCGCTTTTGGCGGAACTGTAATGCGCATTGGATTGCCCGATAATGACGGCGCCTTTTTCTTTAAAAAAATTGTTGCCGCCGGCATGATCAAAATCGCCATGCGTATTGATAACATACTTGACCGGTTTATCGGTGATCTTGCGGATTTCAGCGTAAAGCATCGGCGCCGTTGTATCTTTCATCACATCGACCAAAAGCACGCCGTCTTCCCCGATACTCATGCCGGCGTTAGCGCCAAGCCCGCCCCCGCCATAAAAAACATAAAAATTGTCGCTTATCTTTTTTGTCGTAATCGCTGGTTCCGAAGCGCTCGCGCAGATCGAACAAAAAAGTAACAGGAAAAGGGCGACAAACATCCGCTTCATTACCAGCGTTCCTCTGTTTTGATGCTTAATCCATAACGGCGCGCCGCGCCGCCTGACGGGCGAACCGCAATGTCACCGCCTTTCGGCGCGCCGCGACAAGCGGGCGTTCCTCGGCCGGCTTGCTGACGACGGCGCCGAACGCATCCGCAAGAATAAGCCCTTCGCTTTCGGGCAGGATCGACAGAGGAAAGGACGGATCGACCGCGAAGTAAAAACGATCGCAAAAGTCGAGATAGTCCGGCCATTTGCTGTCGGCTTCAAAATCGGCGCGACAGGATTTGACTTCGGCGATGGTGAGCCGGCCTTGCCGGTCAAGCGCGGCGACGTCGGCGCGGCGGCCATTGGCGAGCTTGAATTCAACGAGCGGGGCGAGACCGAGATCGATGAACAGCCGCACCACGCCGCGCGTCAGCACTGTCGTCTGATCGGGCCGCGACAAGCCATCCCCTGTTTCGAGATGCAGCGTCTCAACGTTCTTCATTTGTTCATGAAACGCCGGGGATGCGCATCCGTCAAGCCCGGCAAGCCGCGCGGCCGACCTATCCCTGAAATTCAGGCAGGCGTACAATCAACCCGTCAAGCGCGTCCTTGACGGTGATCTGGCAGGAAAGGCGCGAGTTCTCCTTGGGCTCATAGGCGAAATCGAGCATCGATTCCTCCATCGCCTCGGGCTTGCCGACTTTGTCGATCCAGGCTTCGTCCACATAGACATGGCATGTGGCGCAGGCGCAGGCGCCGCCGCAATCCGCATCGATCCCCGGAACCATGTTCTTGATCGCCGTTTCCATCACCGAAGCGCCGTTTTCGGCGTCAACCACATGTTCGGTTCCGTTCTGTTCGATAAAAGTAATCTTCGGCATATGTCTGTCAGTCTTCCGGTAAGGCGTGAGAACCCCCGTGATTTAAAGCTATTGCCGCATTCGGCAAGACTTTAATGGGGAAATAGCTCGAATGTCGCGCCGGGGGAACGGCTTGCGCCGCCGCCCTATCCCGCCGATATGACGGTCAATGATGCCGATCCGTCTCTTTCTTCCCGACGAAACCGCCGCCGCCGCGGTCGGTTCGAAACTCGCGCCGCTGCTGGAGACAGGCGATGTGGTTTTGCTGGAGGGGCCTCTCGGAGCCGGAAAAACGACGCTCGCCCGCGGCCTCATCATCGCTTTTTGCGGCGCTCTGGAAGTCCCGAGCCCGACCTTCACCCTGGTCGAAACCTATGAAGGGGCGGCGGGGACGCTCTGGCATTTCGACCTTTACCGGCTCGAAAAACGGGAAGATGTCTGGGAGCTCGGGCTGGAAGAAGCGCTGGATAATGGCGTCGCCCTGATCGAATGGCCGGACCGGATCGACGGACTGATCCCGACCGGCGCGCTGCGGCTTAAACTGTTTATTCAGGAAGGCGGCCGGCGGCTTGAGATCGAGGCGCCGCCGCGCTGGCTTCATCGCCTTTCAGAAGCCGGAATATCTTAAGAGAATCGACTAAGACTGACCCGATGACAGTAGACAATTCCAGCAACGATGCTCTCAGTGCGTTTCTCGCCGGCGCCGGCTGGGCCAACGCCGATATCCGTCCGCTTGCGGGCGACGCATCGACGCGCAGCTACAAACGCCTCGAGCGCAACGGCGCGCGCGCTGTTCTGATGCTGGCGCCGCCCGGCGCTGAAAGCGCCGCCTGCCCCCCTGAGGCAAGCCCATCCGAGCGGCGTGCGCTCGGCTATAACGCCATGGCGCGGCTCGCCGGTCCGAACCTCAACGCCTTCATCGCCGTTTCGAACGCCCTGCGCGCGAGCGGGCTTTCGGCGCCCGAGATATACGCCGCCGAACCGGCTGAGGGGTTTGCAGTAATCGAAGACCTTGGCGACGATCTTTACGTTCGCGCCATCGGCGCCCATGACGAAGCGGAACTCTACGCCAGCGCCGTGGATGTTTTACTGAAGATGCGCGCCGCGCCGCCGCCGCGTCCGGCGGACGCCTCCTATGTCATGCTCGACTATGACGCGGTCGCGCTTGAAGCCGAAGCCGCGCTCTTCACCGAATGGTACTGGCCTCTCAAGAAAGGTGCGCCGGCGCCCGATGAACTGCAGGCGGAGTACAACGAACGTTTCACAGCGCTGATCGGCGGCCTAGCGGCGCCCCACAGTCTTGTCCTGCGCGATTATCATGCGGAAAACCTGCTCTGGCTGCCGGAACAATCCGGCGTCCGGCGCGTCGGCCTGATCGACTTTCAGGACGGCCTCTACGGCAGCGCCGCCTACGATCTTGTTTCGCTACTTGAAGATGCGCGCCGGGATGTCGCCGAAGATCTCGCCGGCGCAATGATCACGCGCTATTGCGAGCATGCGCGTTCGCATTCAGGCGCAGGCAGCTTCGACAAGGCGGGCTTCATGAACGACTATGCGGTTCTCGCGGCGCAACGGAATGCAAAAATCCTGGGGGTTTTCGCGCGGCTCCATCTGCGCGACAAGAAACCCCGCTATCTCGATTTTCTGCCGCGGGTCGAAGCGCATTTCCGGCGCGACCTCGCCCGGCCCGGCCTTGAGGACTTGCGCGCCTTCATCGCCAGACATTTTCCGGACCTCGTCTTATGACGCATATGCCCGACACCGCCATGGTGCTTGCGGCCGGGCTCGGTACGCGCATGCGGCCCCTGACGGATCAGACCCCGAAACCGTTGATCGAAGTCGCCGGCAAGCCGCTGATCGACTATGCGCTGGACCGGTTCGCCGCCGCAGGCGTCGCCAAGGCGGTCGTCAACGTGCATCACCTCGCCGAGCAAATCGAGGCGCATCTCGCCACACGATCAGAACCGCAAATCATTTTCTCCGATGAACGCGATCTGCTGCTCGAAACCGGCGGCGGTCTGAAAAAAGCGCGAACGCACTTCGGCAACCGGCCGATCTTCTGCACCAACACCGACGCTATTATTCTGGACGCAACCGGCCCGGAAGCCTGCGGGTTGCTCGCGGACGCCTGGGATGAAACGCGCATGGACGCGCTGTTGCTGCTCATCCCCTCAGAACTAACGAGCGGCTACGTCGGCAAGGGAGACTTCGAGCAGGACGAAGAGGGGCGGCTCGCGTTCCGGCAAGGCGACCACGCGCCTTTTGTCTTCACCGGCTTGCAGCTCATCTCTCCGGCGCTCATTGACGAAGGACCGGAAGGCCCCTTCTCAACGAAAATACTCTGGGAGCGCGCCGCGGGCCGCGGAAGGCTGTTCGGCGCCCGGATGGACGGATTCTGGATGCATGTAGGCGACGCGGACGGGCTCGCCGCCGCGGAGGCGCGTCTTAAGGAGACCGCCGATTGAAGGGGCCGGGCGAACTTTCAACCGTTTTTGCGCGATCCCCGCTGCGCCTCTTTTCGATTGCGGCGGAGCGCCCGTTCCTTGCCGACCTCGCCTGCGCTTTGCGCGCATCACTCACCGCCGAAGGCGCCGCGCTTTCCGATGCGTTGATTTACCTGCCGACGCGGCGCGCCGTGCGGGCGCTGACCGACGCCTTCGTCGAGACGGCGCCTGACGCCCGCGCCAGCCTGTTGCCGCGCATTCGCGCCATCGGCGATATCGACGAAGACGAATTCACGATCTTCAGGGGCGCAGCCCCAGATGAACTGGATCTGCCGCCGGCGGTGTCTCTTATGGAGCGCCGACTTGCGCTCGCTGGCCTTGTCGCCGCCCGCGACCGCGTATTCGACGGCCATGAACGCTGGGCGGGCGCGCTCGCCGCCGGCGACGAACTCGGCCGCCTCCTTGATTCTTTCTATACGGAAGAAGTATCGCCCGAAGCACTGGCGACGCTGGTTCCCGACAATCTCGCCGAACACTGGCGGCGGTCCCTCAACTTTCTTGAGATCGTCACCGCGGCATGGCCCGCCTACCTCATGGAACGCGGCCTGATGGATCCGGCCGAGCGGCGCATGAAGCTGATCGACCGCCAAAGAGAGGCCTGGCAGAAAAACCCGCCGGCTCATCCCGTCGTGATAGCCGGCACGACCGGATCGGCGCCCGCCGTCGCACGGCTGATGAAGACAGCGGCGGCCTTGCCGCTGGGCGCCGTCGTGCTGCCGGGGCTCAACCTCTCCTCATCTGACCGCTTCTGGGAAACCATTGACGCGCCGCACCCTCAAAGCGGGCTCAAACAATTGCTGACCGAACTGGACGCGGCGCGCCGCGATGTCATAATCTGGCCCTGCAAGGAAGAAACTTTCTCTTCGAGCCGCAGCGAGATCATCTCAGTCGCGCTTTGCCCGGCGGACGCATCCGATAGCTGGCGCGACTGGGCCGCCGCCATTGAAAAGGATCGCGGCGGTCTTGAAACCGCACTGTCGCATGTATCGCTGGTCGAAGCGGCTGACGAGGAGCGTGAAGCCGCCGCCATCGCGCTTAAAATTCGCGAAGCGCTGGAGACGCCCGAAAAAACCGTCATCCTCGCAACGCCCGACCGCGATCTGGCGCGCCGCGTCGCCGCGCGGCTCAGACGCTGGAACGTTACAGTTGACGATTCCGCCGGCGTTCCTTTCGCCAACAGCCCGTGCGGAACGTTTCTCCGGCTTGTCGCACGCTGGCTGATCGACCCATCTGATGCGGTCGCGTTGATGGCCGTGATGCGCCATCCCCTGTTTGGCGGCGGGCTTGATGAAAGAACGCGCAACAGCGCGATCAGCGCCATGGACCGCGCCTTGCGAGGACTACGGTCCAATCCCGGCGCAGAAGGCTTGCGCGCGAAAATCGGGGAAAGCGAACGACGCAACGAAAAAGCGGCGCCGCTCCTCGCGGCGCTCGAAGCTGCGCTCTCCAGCTGGCCGGAAAACGGCGCCTTCGCAGCGCGTTTCGCGGCGCATCTCGAAATTGCAGAGACCCTGGCCGCAACAAGTGAAATTAAAGGCGCAAAGCGACTCTGGCGCGGCGAAGACGGCGACGCCGGCGCCGCCGGACTGGCGCCCTTGCGCAACGCCGTCACGGGCGTCGCGCACGATCAGCCTGAAAATTATCCGGATATTTTCGACCAGTTGATTGCCGGCGTTGTGGTGCGCCGCAGCGCGCCCGCACATCCCAGGATCGCGATCCTCGGCCCGCTCGAAGCGCGTTTGCAGTACGCCGATCTCGTCATTCTCGGCGGTCTCAACGAAGGCGTATGGCCGCGCGACGCAGCCATCGATCCGTTCCTGTCGCGACCGATGCGGCGGGATTTGAAACTGCCTTCGCCGGAGCAACGCATCGGTCTTTCCGCCCATGACTTCGCGCAGCTCGCCGCCGCGCCCGAAGTCATGCTGACAAGGGCGGAGCGTGCCGCCGGCAAACCAACTAAGCCTTCGCGCTGGATCGTTCGCCTCAAGAACATCCTGAAAGGCGCCAAAGCCTTAGAGTTAATCGACCGGACACATCAGTTCGACGTTCTCGCCCGTCGTCTCGACGAGCCGGCGAACCGGGTAAAGATTCCCGCCCCGGCGCCGCGCCCGCCGGTCGATGCGCGTCCCGCCGAATTCTTCGTCACCCGCATCGAGAAGCTGATGCGCGACCCTTACGCCATCTATGCAAGACAAATTCTCGGAATCGAAAAACTCGACGCTCATAATGAAGCGCTCGACGCACGCCATATCGGCAACCTTTTTCATAAAGTGCTGGAGGAATATGCACGCGAAGATTTACCCGGAAGCCATGACGAACGGGTCGATCGTCTTCGCGCGCTTTTTGAAAGAAACGCCCCCGGCTTCGGCCTGAATGACACGCACCTCCCGTTCTGGCGCGCGCGTGCGGATGAAGCCTTTGACTGGCTCGCCGCCTGGGATGCGCAACAACGCGAAGGCGGGACCGCGGCGGTCATCGAAGGCAAGGGCGTGTGGACCTTCAATCTCGACGGCCGCGAATTCACGCTCGGCGCCAAGGCCGACCGCATCGATCGCCTGAAAGACGGGTCGGTTTTCATCACCGATTACAAGACCGGCGCGCCGCCGCCCACCGACAAACAGCAGAAAAAATTCAGCCCGCAACTGCCGCTCACCGGCCTCATCGCCATGCGCGGCGGGTTTGAAACGCTCGGCCCGGTTTCAGTGAGCGGTTTCAATTATGTCCGGATCATTGGCCGGAAAGATGATAAGCGTGATACGACCGGCGCCGAGGGCGAGGACTGCGCCGAAAAAGTTACCGAGGCGGAAGCCGGCCTTCATGCGCTCTTACGCCATTTCAGCGATCCTTCGACACCCTATCCGTCGCAGCCGCGCCCGCAATATTCGGACGATTTTGGCGACTACGACCATCTCGCCCGGCGGCGCGAGCGAAATGTGCAAGGGGGCGATGAATGAGCCCGCTGATAGAGACGACGCGGCGCCAGCGTCTCGCCGCCGAACCGGAAAGGTCGGCTTTCGTAATGGCGAACGCCGGCTCGGGAAAAACCCGCGTTCTCACCAATCGCGTGGCGCGGCTGCTTCTCGCCGGCGTCAAGCCGGACAAAATTCTCTGCATCACTTTCACCAAGGCCGCCGCCGCCGAAATGGCCGAACGCTTATTCGACGTTCTTGGCGGCTGGGCGCTCGCCGACGATGCGAAACTTATCGGCGCGCTGACCGATCTTGAAGGCGAGAATGCGCCGCCGCGCAGTAAAGAAGAGCTCGCCGATGTGCGCCGCCTGTTCGCCCGCGCCCTCGAAACACCGGGCGGGCTTAAAATCCAGACCATTCACTCCTTCTGCGAACAGACGCTGAAACGGTTTCCGCTTGAAGCCGGCGCGCCGCCGGGTTTTTCGATCATTGAGGATGCGGAGTCGGCGCGCCTTATCGACGAAGCGATCGACAACGCCGCTGCGGCGAGCGTGCGGGACAAGACGCTTGCCGCAGACTTTGCGCGCCTGTCGCTGCTCTACAACGAAAAGGACTTACGCAATCTCGTTCGCGCCGGCGTCAGCGGGCGTCTTGATTTCGAAGCGGCGGTGTCGCGGTTTAGCGGGCTGGAAGGCCTACTCGCAGCAACGGCTACGGAACTGAATGTTAATCCGCTTGAAGATACTGAAGTGCTGAAATCCGGATTTATAAACCGCCTATCGGCAGCCGATATGCAACGCGTGCATGAAGCGCTGCTTGCCAGCGGCGGCAACCCGGCGAAACTCGCGCCTTCCGTAAAATCGTTTCTTGAAAACGCATCGCTCGATGAGCGCTGGGCGGCGCTTTCCTCGCTTTTCCTGACAACAGCGGGAGCGCCGCGCAAAAAACTCGTCACCCAGGCGACCGACAAGGCGGACCCGTGGGCGGGCCCCTATCTTTCAGATCAGCAAGCAGCTTTCGTTGAAACGCTTGACCGGCTGAAAGCGCTTGCAATCTACAGCAACACCGCCGCGCATCATCGCATCCTTCACACTGTCATCAACCGCTACGCCAGCGCGAAGGCCGCACGCGCCGCGCTTGATTTCGACGACCTGATCGCACGCACGCAAAGACTGCTCAGAAATACCGACGCCGCCTGGGTAATGTACAAGCTCGATCTCGGTATCGATCATGTGTTGATCGACGAGGCGCAGGATACAAGCCCCGCCCAATGGGAGGTTATCGAGGCGCTGTTCGACGAGTTCCTCAGCGGCGCCGGCGCGCGGGAAGAACCGCGAAGCTTCTTCGCCGTCGGCGACATGAAACAATCGATCTACTCATTCCAGGGCGCCGACGCCGGGCTTTTCTTCGAAAAGGAACAAGCGCTCGGCAAACGGCTTGGCGCCGTCACCCATTATGACAGCGTCTCCCTCGAACTATCGTTCCGCACGGTCGAGCCGGTGCTTGCCTTCGTGGACGCCCTGTTCGCCGATCAAGCCGCCGCTGAAGGGCTTGGCGGCTCGCCGATACCGCGCCATGCCTGCAAGCGCGCAGGCGACGCGGGACTTGTCGAAATCTGGCCGCTAACACCCCGGCCGGAAAAACCGGAAACCAATCCATGGGACGCGCCGCTCGATGAAGAAGCGCCGAACCATCCGGTCCGCGTTTTAAGCGAGAAGATCGCCTCGACCGTCAAAGGCTGGCTTGACGAAGGTGCGATGCTTGAGTCGCAAGACCGCCCGATCACGCCGGGCGATGTGATGATCCTCGTCCAGAGCCGCGGCGCGTTGTTCGACGAAACGATCCACACGCTCGCCCGGCAGGGCGTTCCCGTCGCCGGCGCTGACAGGCTGAAACTTCTCGAAGACCCGGCGGTTGAAGATCTTATCTCCGCCTGCAAATTCGCCATCTACGCTTCAGACGATCTTTCGCTTGCGGAAGTTCTCAAAAGCCCGCTCTTCAGTTTTGACGACGACAACGATCTATTCCCTCTCGCTCATGACCGGCCCAAAAATGTGAGCCTGTGGGCGTCCCTGTCGAAGCGCGCTGAGGAAAACCCTCACTGGAAAGACGCCGTCCGCCGCCTCAAAACTGCGCGCGCCATCGGGCTCAAGGAAGGGCCTTTTGCGTTCCTGACGCATCTCCTTGAAACCGGCGCGCCTTCGGGGAGGCGGCTCTTCTACGAACGCCTGACAGAAGCCTCGCGCGACGCTGTCGATGAGATGCTGCGCCAGGCGCTCGATTTCGAAATATCGTACCCGCGCTCCCTGAACCTGTTCATCCAGTGGTTCGAAAAAAACGCCGGCCAAATCAAACGCGAAATGGAGCGCGCCGACGACGCCGTCAGGGTGATGACCGTACACGGCGCCAAGGGACTCGAGGCGAATATCGTATTTCTTGTCGACGCGCAGCGCGGCCCGAATGTTCGCCAGCTCGGGCCGGTTTTCAAACTCCCCCGCAATTCCGCCGAGGTTGCGGGGCGCGAGCGCCTTACCGCACTCGCCGGCGCCGCCGCCAACGACACGCTGGTTACGGCGGAAGCCCGCGAGGAAACAAAGCGCAAAGCCTATGAGGAATACCGCCGTCTGCTTTACGTCGCCGCGACGCGCGCGAAAGACCGGCTTTATATTTGCGGCGTTGAATCCGGCAAGGACAAAGATCCGCGCGGCAAGGAAACCGGCGTCAAGTCGTGGCATGCGCTCGCTGAAGACGCTTTCGATACTTTCGGTGATCGGGCGAAAACCGCTGACGCGCCGTTGTGGGCCGACAGTCCCCACTGCATACGCCGGATTTCATGCAAGCAGACTGCCGGCATTGAAAAGAAAGTCGCAGCCGAACCGCCGGCGCCCGTCGCTGATCCCGACTGGCTGTTTGCGCCTGCGGCTATGGAAAAAGCGCCGCTGCGTCTCGCCCCTTCCCGTCTCGCTGACGCCGATGAGTCCGATGCAGGCCCCGCAGATACGCCCGCCTTCTCGCCGACCGGCATGGACAAATATTTTCGCGGGCGCGTGTTGCACCGTCTGCTCGAGCTGCTTCCCGAACTGTCGCTGAATGAGCGCGCCGCCGCCGCAGACCGCCTTCTCGAAAAACACGCGCCGGAAATCGAGCCGGAGGAAAGGGCGCGCTGGCGCGAGGAAGTCCTGAGCGTTCTTTCCAGCCCCGCATTCGCCCCCGTTTTTGGTCCCGGTTCGCGCGCCGAAGTCGCCATCGCCGGCGCGCCGAAAGGCGCAAAGCCCGGACTGACGGTTTCTGGCCAGATCGACCGGCTGGTTGTGGATGACAGAAAGATTCTTGTGGTCGATTACAAGACCAACCGGCCGCCGCCGAAAAATCCTGAAGACATTGCGCCCTCCTATCTGGCGCAGATGGCCGCCTACCGGGCGCTGCTGCAGGAAATCTATCCGGCCCGTGAGGTCGCCTGCGCTCTGTTATGGACGTTTGAGGCGCGGTTGACGCCTCTGCCGGAATCGCTTCTCGATCACGCTTTCGCGCGCTATCTGGCGCCGGGTTGATCTTGCCGGTCAGCTTCCTATGTTTTCGCTCAATCAAGGGCCGCGAGCGCGGCGCCAAACCGGAGTTACTTCTGTCATGGCCACGAAACCCGTCACCGATCAAAGTTTTGCAAGCGACGTTCTCGGCGCAAGCGAACACGTCCTCGTCGATTTCTGGGCGGAATGGTGCGGCCCCTGCAAGCAGATTGGCCCCGCGCTTGAGGAACTCGCCGGCGAATACGCCGGAAAGCTTACCATCGCGAAGATCAATATCGATGAAAACCCTGAAACGCCCGGCAAATATGGCGTGCGCGGAATACCGACGCTGATGATTTTCAAGGGCGGGGAACTGGTCTCCACTGATGTCGGCGCGAAACCGAAAACGCAGATCGCCGCCTGGATAGACAGCGTCCTGAAATAAGTCGCTTAACCGTTTTCTTTCAGGATTTCTCCCGCAAGATAGAGTGACCCGCCGATCAAAATGCGCGGCGGGTTCGCCTCCTTTTCTCGGACGGCGCGACGCATCGCCTCTTCAACCGATTTGCAGACGCGCGCATTCAGCCCCGCTTCGCGGGCTTTCGCTTCAACTTCCTGTGCTGGCGCAACGCCGCTATGATTGGCGGCGACGGCGAAAAACTCCGACACCAGCCCTGCGAAGGGCGTGAAGTAACCGACCGCATCCTTGTTCGCCTGCATCCCGGCGATCATCACCAATGGCTTTGAGGTCCGCTCTTCCATATCCGCCATGACACGGGCGATCGCCCTTCCCGCGTGGGGGTTATGCCCGCCATCGAGCCATATCTCGGGCGCCTCCCCGAGCAGCTTGCGCGCAATGTCGATGAGCGGCCCATGCGTCAAACGCTGCATGCGCGCCGGCCACGACGCGCGGGCGAGGCCTTTTGAAATCACCGCGTCGGGCAGGCCGAGCCCCGCCGCCTTCACCGCAGCGACGGCGAGACCGGCATTGTCGATCTGGTGGGCGCCCACAAGCCCCGGCGGGTCGAGATCGGAAAGGCCGTCGTCGTCCTGGTAGATCAATCGTCCGTGCTCGGCGTAACAATGCCATTGCTGGCCATAGGTGAACGTCCGGGCGGCGGCCGCCTGCGCATGCGCTTCGATCACGCCCATGGCTTCTGGATCCTGCGGGCCGATCACCGCCGGCGCATCCTTGCGGAAGATGCCGGCTTTTTCCGCCGCTACGAGGGCAAGCCTGTCCCCGAGAAACTGCTGATGATCGAGCGCCACCGGAGAGACAATCGCCGCAAGCGGCTTATCAATAACATTGGTGGCGTCGAGCCGGCCGCCGAGGCCGACCTCCAACACAAGGTAATCCGCCTGCGTTTCGGCGAAAGCGAGAAACGCAGCGCAAGTGGTCGTCTCGAAATAGGTGAGCTTGTCTTCGCCAATCGCCCTGTCGCAACGTTCGATAGCATCGATCAGGGTCTTGTCTGAAATCTCGGCGCCGGCGAGAACGATCCTTTCATTGAAGCATACAAGATGCGGCGAGGTGTAGGCGTGGACTTTTTCACCCGCCGCCTCGAGGATCGCCTTGATATAGGCGACGGTCGAGCCCTTGCCGTTCGTACCGGCCACATGAAAGACAGGCGGGAGCGCCTTGTGGGGATCGCCGAGGCGGCGGAGCGCCGCATGAACCCTGTCTAGCGACAGCTCGATCACCCGCGGCCGGCGCTGGGCGACCCGGTCCAATACCGCTTCAACAGCGCTCAAGTGCGGGGTCCTATTCGGCGGCTTTGTCGAGTTGAATGGGCTCGGCGGGGGCCGCGCGCGGCGCTTCTATCACCGCTTGCGGCTTCGATGGCCTGGCGCGTCGGCGCTCTTTAATCAGCACGCGGACGAGCTTCGAAAGCGTCGATTTTAAATCGTTCCGATGAACGACGAGATCGACCATGCCCTTTTCCAGCAGAAACTCCGACCGCTGGAAGCCGGCGGGCAGTTTCTCGCGGATCGTCTGCTCGATCACCCGGGGGCCGGCGAATCCGATCAACGCGCCGGGCTCTGCGAGATGAACATCGCCCAGCATCGCGTATGAAGCGGTGACCCCGCCGGTTGTCGGGTGCGTGAGGACAACGATATAGGGCAGCCCCTCTTCCTTCACCATCTGCACGGCGACGGTCGAGCGCGGCATCTGCATCAGCGAAAGTATGCCTTCTTGCATGCGTGCGCCGCCGGATGCGGCGAAAACAATCAGCGGCGTGCGGCGCGCAACGGCTTCTTCCGCCGCCTTGACCATGGCCTCGCCGAGCGCGAGCCCCATGGAGCCGCCCATGAATTTGAAGTTCTGGATCGCAACAACCACGCCGGCGCCGTCGATATTGCCGACTGCAACCTGCATGGCGTCCTGCTGGCCGGTCTTGCGGCGGGAATCCTTCAGGCGTTCGCTGTATCTTTTCTCGTCGCGGAACTTTAAGGGATCGGTCGGCGGTTCCGGGACTTCGAGAAGTTCATATTTGCCGTCGTCAAACACCAGCGCGAGACGCTCGGCCGGCCCAATCGGCAAGTGATGATTGCAGGACGGGCAAACCTGATGGCCCGCATCGAGATCGCGCTGAAAGATCATTTCGCCGCAACCGTCGCATTTGGTCCACAGCTTGTCCGACCCGTCGTCTTCGCGTTTGAATATGTTCTTAATCCCCGGAGGAATATTCGACAGCCAGCTCACTTAAGCACTACTCCTTACGCGCATCGCGGACAGCCTCGGCAATATCCCGCGCGAGGCTCAACACGGCGTTAACTCCATTATCGGCTTCTGCGGGCCCCGCTTCAAGGGCGGCGGCGAAAGTGTCGACAAGGGCCGAACCGACCACCACCGCATCGGCGAAAGCCGCAAATTCTCTGGCTTTTTCAGCCGTTTTGACCCCGAAACCAACGGCGACGGGCAAGCCGGAAGCCGCTTTAATGCGCGCCATGGCGCTCTTCACGGCTTCGGCCCCGCCGGCGGCCCTGCCGGTGATCCCGGCGATCGAGACATAGTAGACGAAGCCGGATGTGTTTTTCACGACCTCAGGCAAGCGGGCGTCATCAGTAGTCGGCGTTGCAAGCCGGATGAAATCGATCCCGGCGGCCCGCGCCGGCAGGCAAAGTTCGCTGTCCTCTTCCGGCGGCAGGTCGACGACGATCAGCCCGTCGACGCCGGCCTCTTTCGCGTCCTTCAAAAACGCCTCAACCCCGTAGGCGTAGAACGGATTGTAATACCCCATGAGGAGGATCGGCGTCCGGTCGTCGCCCGCGCGGAAGGCGCGGACCATATCCAGCGTCTTTTTCAGGGTCTGACCGCTTTTGAGCGCGCGCAGCCCCGCCGCCTGGATCGCCGGTCCGTCCGCCATCGGATCAGTGAAGGCGACGCCGAGCTCAATCATGTCGGCGCCGGCGCCCGGCAGCCTTTTCAGGAGTTCAAGCGAGACGGACTCATCAGGATCGCCCGCCATTATGAACGGGATGAAGGCGGCGCGCCCTTCCGCCGCAAGGGCGTCGAATGTCGTTTTTATACGGGACATAAAACTCCGGCGGCCTTGCTAGCGAGGCCGCCGGGAAATGCAAGCTTAAGCCGCTAAAATGACGCCGGTCACTGCTTTTTGGCGTTTCCCATATACTCGTCGAGCTGCGGTTTGATCTTCGCCACTACAGCCTTGTCATCGGCCGGCGCGTTCTTGACGGTTTCCATCATGGCGAAAGTGGCCGCCAGCTGGTCGCGCATCTCCGGCGGGACCATGTCCAGCATCGAAGCGTCCATGCCTTCCATCATCGCCGCAGAGCGCGGATCCTGCTTTTCCATTTCCAGCGCGAGATAGGCGATGATGACGCGATCGCCGACATGTCCCCATTCGTCGGCGGAAAAACCGTGCGGCTTCACCGCAGCGCCAAGCTTGGCGTAATCGGCGGGGTGTTCGGTTTTGAGCGCGGCAACGGCGTTCGAATAAGGCGTGAACTCTTCTCCGGACTTCGGTTGCGTCGCGATCTCAAGCTTGTCAGTCTTACCTTCTTCACGCAATTCCTCACCGAGCCTGTCGAGCGCCGGCAGGGTATCGACGAAGCGCTTGGCCTGGTCATCGGTGAGCGGTTTGTTCTCGCTTGCGACGGCGCCCGCCGTGACCACGAGAAGCGCGCCCATGAGCGCCGGTAAAAGTCGTTTCAGCATTCGTCTTTCTCCCTCTTTGAGCGCGCCCGCTAGGTCACGCGGCGAAATCTTCCAAATGGATTTAGAGATTATCATGAATCGCACCCGGGCGCATTATTTCTTGGTGAGCGAATCGAGCCCGAGCGCCATCAATCTTCCGCTCGCGGGCGTTTGCGACCCGATTTGACCTCGCTGCGCCGGCGTTTGCCCTGACGGCGTTTGGCTTTTTGCGCTTTTGGAACGTTTGTGGGCGTGCGTTTTCTCGGCGGCGCGGCGGCACGTTCTATCAACGCCGCAAGCCGGACGCGCGCATCTGCGCGGTTCTTTTCCTGATCACGGAAACGCTTCGCCTCAATGACGATGACGCCGTCTTTCGTCATTCGCCTGCCGGCGATGGTTTTAAGCCGAGCCTTCACGGCGTCCGACAGCGAGGGCGAGCTCGCCGCATCGAAACGCAACTGCACCGCGCTCGCCACCTTGTTGACGTTCTGCCCGCCAGGCCCGGAGGAACGGATGAAGGTTTCGCGTAATTCCGCCTCAGAAATAACAATGCTGTCATTGATGCGCATTGCTTAAAGAGACGCCTCGCGCCTCGCCTCGCTTGCCCGTTTCTTGATGCTCGCGGATTTCAATTGCCCACAAGCGGCGAGAATATCGCGGCCGCGCGGCGTGCGGATCGGCGAGGCGTAGCCGGCGCGGTTGACGATATCGGCGAAGGCCTCGATCCGTTCCCAGCTTGAGCATTCGTACGGCGCGCCGGGCCACGGATTGAACGGGATGAGGTTGATCTTGGCGGGCACGCCTTTGAGCAAACGCACCAGTTCGCGCGCTTCCGCATCGGTGTCATTGACGCCTTTCAACATAACATACTCAAACGTAATGCGCCGCGCATTGCCGACGCCCGGATAGTTACGGCACGCCTCCAGAAGCGTCGCAATCGGATATTTGCGATTGATCGGCACCAGTTCGTCACGCAGGGGATCGTTCGTCGCATGGAGCGAGATCGCCAGCATCGCCGCCGTCTCCTCGCCGAGGCGATGCATCTCAGGGACGACCCCGGATGTCGAGACAGTGATGCGGCGCCGGGAAATCGAAATTCCGTCGCCGTCGGAAATCACTTCAATCACCTTCGACACATTGTCGAGATTGTAGAGCGGCTCGCCCATGCCCATGAAAACGATATTCGAGAGCCGCCGGTTTTCATCGCCTGAGGGCCATTCCTCAAGATCGTCTTTTACGGCCAGCACCTGCCCGACAATCTCGGCGGTCGTCAGATTACGGACGAGCTTTTGCGTACCCGTATGGCAGAAGGTGCAGTTCAAGGTGCAGCCGACCTGAGAGGACACGCACAAGGCGCCGGCGCGGCCGACGTCGGGGATGAAAACGCACTCGACCTCGATCCCCGGCCCCATTTTTAACAGATACTTCCGCGTACCGTCGGTCGAAACCTGACGCTCGGTCATTTCCGGCCGGGCGATGACAAAACGCTCAGCCAATCCGGCGCGCATCTCCTTGGCGATGTCGGTCATGTCGCCGAATTCCGTCACGCCGTAGTGATAAATCCAGCGCCAGAGCTGGTTCGCGCGCATCCGCGCTTTCTTCCCGTCTAGCCCGAAGCTTTCGGCCAACACCGCCTGCAGCTCGGCGCGGGTCATTCCGGCGAGGTTCTGGAGCGCCGCCTGAGGCGGCGGCGATGCAAGATCGAGTTCAGCCATAAGAGGACGGCATATAGGCGCTGGCGGCGGCGCCGTCCATGACGATCAGTGTTCGCGGGTTTCTTCCGGCTCCGCCTCGAGATCGAGCGCCTCGACCTCCCCGAGTACGATGGGGTAGCCGAGCCCCGCCCAGCCCTGAATGCCTTCCCAGAGGACGGCGGTTTTCTCGAAGCCGCGGTCGCGCAGCTTTTCGATGACGTCCGTCGCCAGCGCCCGCGGGCACTCGCAATAGCCGACGATCCAGACGTCGCGCGGCAGATCGCCCATAATCTCATCGAAATCGCTGTAATAAGGGATCGGCACCGCGCCCTCGATATGTCCCATACGCCACCAGGAAGCCGCCCGCGTATCGAGAATGACCATCCGCTTCTTGTCTTCAATCGCCTTGTTGAGATCAGCGGCGGGCACATAAATCCCGTCCCTCAACTCGCCGAATTCGGGATCTTCGCCATCAGGGTTCAGAACATATTCGTCAGGGGTCGGCGGCCGGCTGTCCCGGGGCTGAATGACGCTTTGTCCGCGCGCCCTGCTGCGCAGATAAGCGGTGACGGCGTCCAGTTCTTCCGCGTTCAACTTGTCCCTGAAACTCGGCATGGGCGTGCCCTCGCGCCCGCTTTCTATGGTTTGGCGCAGGAAAAGGTCGGACGCAAAAATCAGCATCACCTGATTGGCGAGCGCCGTGCCGGTTCCACCTTCGCCGTTGACGCCATGGCATGACGCGCATTCGCGCGCGTAAATTTCGGCGCCGAGCGCGGCGTCGCCCTCGATCCGGACATAGGGCAGTTTTCCGTCTTCGCCGTTTTCATTATAGCGCGGATCGACGTCGATCTGTTCATAAAGCCAGCGGACCATTTGAAAGATTTCACGATTGCTCATCGGGCCGCCGGATTCTTCCCGATAGGCGGCCATGGCCGTGCCGGGGCGGCCATAGGCGATAGAGCGGAACATGAAGAGGCTGTTGCCGGGAAACAGCAGTTCTTTCGACCGCAGCGACGGCGCGTGATCGTTGGCGTAACCCTCTCGGTTTTCGCCGTGGCAAAGCGTGCAGTAACGATTGTAATTCTCAGCGGCTGCGGCGGCCTGCGCTTCGCTCAACAGATCGGTTTGCGCGAAGGAAACGGTCAACGCCTGGAAGAGAAACAGGCCCGACAGAGCGCCGGCGATACGCAGCAGGGTCATCATGCAATCCACTTGTTTACGGGCAAATCGTCGCCCGGCGAAAATCCTTCACTGGCGACAGCCTACCCCAAGCGAGCGCAAAACGGCAGCCGCCTGAAACAGCGCAATAACCGCTCATCGCGCGGCGGCAACGCTTTATCCCGCCTTCGCGGCTAGACGTAATCGAGCGGCAGTTCGGTCGTGTGCTTGAGCCGCTCCATGGAAAAGGTGGAACTCACATCCGAGAATTCGGCGACCGAAATCAGCTTTTTATAGATGCGGTCGAACTGCGCCATGTCCGGGCAGACGACCTTCATCAGATAGTCGATGTCGCCGCTCATCCGGTGAAGCTCAACCACCTCAGGAATGCGGCGGATGTTGTCGGCGAAGGCGGTGAGCCATTTCTCGCTATGCTGGGCGGTTTTGACGGCCACAAAAGCCGTGAGATTGAGATTGACCGCCACGGGCTCGGCGAGCGCAACCCGGCGGGAGATCACCCCCTCATCCTCAAGTTTCTTGATCCGCCGCCAGCATGGGGTCGGCGAAAGCCCCACCGCAGCAGCAATTTCGCTCACAGGGGTCGCCGCATCGCGCTGCAATTGCGCCAATATAGCCTTATCTATGCTATCCATTCCAATTTTCTTATAGAATTTAGAAAATCAACGCAATAATTAGTTTTTCTATTCGGATTTATAGGGAAAATTTTCATCCGAAGCTTCTTATGCTCAGGACCATCTCAAGGGGAACTGACCGCCATGATCAAACGCGCATTTACAGAGCATCCGGCCAGCGTCGGCGAAAGCTATTTCGAGCATATGGGCATGGCCTTCGGCTTCGGCGCGAAAATGGTGGTTTCGGGTCTCGCCTGCCTGATCCACGGCCTGTTCCCGTTCCTGTTCGTTTCCACCGGCCGGAACTGCATCAAGACCCTGCACGACCGCATGGTCGTCAATCGCGATTGCCGCAAACGCGCCGGGCTCGACGCGCTTTCCTCTGAAACGCCGCTCAACCCGGCTGAATGACAAAGGCGCCGCCGGCGCTTCGATAAACTACGTGTCCGGACAAACTTTCCTTCAAAACGCGCGCATGCTCGCGCCGGGGCTGATGCTCGCGGCGACGATCGCCCTCGCCTCGCAATTTATCGCCTCGCGTTACGGCGGACCGGTGATGCTTTACGCGATCCTGTTCGGGATCGCGTTCAACTTCCTGAATGAAGAGGCGAAAACTCGAGCCGGCGTGCAATTCGCCTCCAAGCGCGTCCTGCAGCTCGGCGTCGTCCTGCTCGGCGCGGCGGTCACTTTTTCCGAAATCGCCAATCTCGGCTGGGCGACCGCATTGCTGATCGCCGCCGCCGTAACGGCGACCATCGCAGCCGGCTGGCTGATCGGTAAAAGCGCCGGCCTCTCCTCCTCTCACGCGGTTCTCTCCGCTGGCGCGGTCGCGATCTGCGGCGCCTCGGCGGCGATGGCGATCGCCTCGGTGCTGCCGCAGGGCAAGGATTCAGAGCGCAATCTCATCCTCACGGTGGTCGGGGTGACGACGCTTTCCACTGTCGCCATGGTCGCTTATCCGCCGCTGACCCATCTTCTCGGCTTTTCCGACATGCGCGCAGGGGTCTATCTCGGCGCCACCATTCACGACGTCGCCCAGGTGATCGGCGCCGGCTACATCGTTTCCGACGAGGCGGGCGCGACGGCGGCGATCGTGAAACTGATGCGCGTGACGCTGCTGGCGCCGGCGGTGTTCGTCATCGCCATGCTGTTCGCGCGCCGCGGCGCAGGGTCGGAGGCGACAGGACGCGCCTTTCCGCTTTTCCTTCTCGGCTTCGCCGCGCTGATGGTCGCCAACTCTTTCGGTCTTGTGCCGGCCGGTCTTCGCAGCGCGTTGGGCGACGCCTCACGCTGGTGCCTCGTCACCGCCGTCGCCGCCCTCGGGGTGAAGACCTCGCTCAAGGACCTTTTCGAAGTCGGCGCGCGGCCCGTCGCGGTGCTTGTCATTCAGACCCTTTTCCTTGCGCTGTTCGTGGGCGCCGCGACCTACCTCTTCTCCGGCGCGCTCCCGCACTAAACCCTAACGAGCGGTTAAGGCTTGAGAGCGCAGGATTTCCTTTCCCGGATTTTAACTTCAGAGCTGCAGAGTGCAGACGGAATTCATTCACGCCCGGGAGCCCCCGCATGTCGAGCCAAACGCTGGAAACCCGTATCGCCGCCGTCGGCGCCGACGGTTACGTCTCCGCCGATGAAGTGCTTTTTCTTCGCCGGTCGATCTTTTCCGACGGCGTCGTTCAGTCCCAGGAGCTGAACGCCCTGTTCGATCTCGGCGACCGCGCGCCGGACGGCGATCCGGAATGGCCGCAATATTTCGCCGAGGCCGCCGCCGATTTCTATCTCCGCGAAGAAGAACCGCACGGTTATCTGACGGCGGAGGAGTTCGAGACGCTGAAAACCCGCGTCACCCGCAATGGTCATGCGAGCGCGCTCGAACTCGGCCTGCTCGTCAAGCTGATGGAAACCGCGGAAATGACGCCGCCTTCAATGGCGGACTTCGTCGGTAATCAGATCAAGCAGGCGATCCTCGACAAGCCGGAAGGACCCGCAGTCGACAAAAAAGACGTGATGCTGCTCCGGCGCTATCTCTTCGCCGCCGGCGGCGACGGCAATGTCGCCGTGACGCGCCGCGAGGCGGAACTGCTTTTCGACATCAACGACGCCGTTGAGCACGGGCCGGAATGCCCCGCCTGGACGGAGCTTTTCGTGCAAGGCGTCGTCAATCACCTGATGGCCCATCTCGGCTATAACGCGCCGAGCCGGGAAGAGGCCTTCCGGCGCGACGCATGGGCGCGCGACCATTCGGTCAATATCGGCGGCTTTTTCAAACGCATGGTCTCCGGCGGCTTCAGCGCCATCAGGAACGCCAATGCGGAAAAATCCGTTTCGCAAAGCCACAACGAGCAGCGCGAAGCCGACATCTCGCACGCCGAAAAAATCACCAGCAATGAGGCCGGCTGGCTTGCCGCCCGGATCGGCCGCGACGGCGCGCTCCACGAAAACGAACGCAAGCTGATCGAGCGCATGCGCGCGCTTGAAGCCGATTTGCCTGAGGATTTGAAGGCGCTGCTAGAGCGCGCAGCGTGATCGCGGCTTGAACTACGATCCGGAATAGCCTTCCCGGAACTTGTTGACGAATGCGTTGATCACATCCGCCCAGCGGCCGATATTCTGCGCAAGGTGCTCTTCAGTGACGCCGCCGCCAAGCTCGATCACATAGTCGACGCCAACCTGGTTATGGCTCTCAAGCACATAAGCCCGCCCGAACACCTGGCTGTCCTTGAATGAATTGGCGATGCGAAAATCCTGTGCGGTCGCGGTTCTGCCAAGATCGAAATTCGCGAAGAAGATCAGATTCTCGCAGGCGGGCGGACGCCCCGAACAATCGACAGCGCGCACCCAGAAGGTGAATTCGCCGGCGGCGCCGCGGGCGACCGGCGCACCGCTTCCGGCGTCCTCCAACATCTCAGGGCTCAATCCCGCTTCTTCCAGCGCCGCTTCAAGCTGAGCGGCGGTGACCTTGTCGATGACCTCCGCCGAAGCCGGTGCCGCCATCACCCACGCCGCCGCCGCAATACCGCCAATGATCCTGTTCATCCCAAACCCCGGTAATCTGAACCCTTGTTACAGCGTATCATGACCGAAAGCAGAGGGGCTTGGCAATGGCGGCGGCGGCGTTTCGCCCAAGTTGACTTGAAAAAGGGTCGGTCTATTTTCGCCGAACCCCTTCAATGCCTTAACCTCCGGGGATTTCATGACGACGCGCGCAACTTCGGGGCGACCCCTTTCGCCTCATCTCCAGATTTGGCGGTTCACGGCGACGATGGCGGCGTCCATCACCCATCGCGGGACCGGCATCATCCTTTACGGCGGCACCATGCTGCTGGCGGCATGGCTGTTCTTTCTGGAATTCCATCCGCCAACCTTCTCCGCGATCACCGGGTTCATCAAATCGCCCGTCGGCTTCATCATGCTCTCCGGCTATATCTGGGCGCTCTGTTTTCATCTCATGAACGGCCTGCGCCATCTTTACTGGGACTCAGGCCGCGGCCTCGCCCCGAAGACAGCAACCCGCACCGCATGGTTCGTCTTCATCGCTTCCTTCGTGCTCGCCGCGGCGGCGCTATGGGCCGGCGTCGCCGCAAGGGGGGCTTTCAATGTCTAAGAAAGGCACCACCACTTTCATCATCCAGCGCGCCAGCGCAGTCCTGCTGATGCCGCTCGCCGCCTGGCTGATGTTTTCGCTGATCGTCTATGTGGGCGCGGGCTATGAAGCCGCCCGCGGCTGGATCGCCAACTGGGTCAACGGCCTCCTCTTCGGCGCCTTCATCATCATCGGCGCCTGGCACGCCCGTATCGGCATGGCCGAAATCATCACCGACTACATCCATTCCTGGCTCAAGGACATCCTGTTGTTCGTCAACTGGCTGGTCGCGTTATGCGCCATCGTCGCTGTCGCCTGGTCCGTCTACAATATTTCATTCGCAGGCTGATAAATGACTGACAGTTACGAAATCGTCGATCATGAATATGACGTCGTTGTCGTCGGCGCGGGCGGCTCCGGGCTAAGGGCGACGCTCGGCGCTGCGCAAGCCGGCCTTAAAACCGCATGCGTGACGAAGGTCTTCCCGACCCGCTCTCATACGGTCGCGGCGCAGGGCGGCATCTCCGCCGCGCTTGGCAATATGGGCGAGGACGACTGGCGCTGGCACATGTACGACACCGTCAAAGGATCGGACTGGCTCGGCGATCAGGACGCGATCGAATATCTCTGCAAACATGCGCCCGCCGCCGTTTACGAGCTCGAACACTGGGGCGTTCCCTTCTCGCGTACGGAAGAAGGCAAGATTTATCAGCGCGCCTTCGGCGGCATGACGCGGAACTTCGGCGATGGCCAGGTGCAGCGCACTTGCGCGGCCGCCGACCGCACCGGTCATGCTATCCTGCACACGCTTTACGGCCAGGCCGTTAAAAACAACGCCAAGTTTTTTATTGAGCATTTCGCACTCGATCTCATCATGTCCGAAGAGGGCGAGTGCCGCGGGCTCCTTTCATGGGAGCTCGATACCGGGATCATCCATCGCTTCAAGGCGAAAATGGTGATCCTCGCCACGGGCGGCTACGGGCGCGTCTACTTCTCTTGCACCTCCGCGCATACCTGTACGGGCGACGGCAACGGCATGGTGCTGCGCGCAGGCCTTCCCTTGCAGGACATGGAGTTCGTGCAGTTCCACCCGACCGGGATTTACGGCGCAGGCGTCCTCATCACTGAAGGCTCGCGCGGCGAAGGCGGATATCTCACGAACTCCGAAGGCGAGCGTTTTATGGAGCGCTACGCCCCATCAGCAAAGGACTTGGCGTCTCGCGACGTGGTTTCTCGCTCCATGACCATTGAGATCCGCGAGGGGCGCGGGGTCGGCCCAAACAAGGATCACATCCACCTCAACCTTAATCACCTCGATCCGAAAATCCTCGCCGCGCGCCTGCCTGGCATTTCCGAAAGCGCGAAAATTTTCGCCGGCGTCGACGTCACCAAAGAATCGATTCCGGTTCTGCCGACTGTTCACTACAATATGGGCGGCATACCGACGAACTATCACGGCGAAGTCGTTACCAAGAGGGGTGACGATGCGGATGCGGTCGTGCCCGGCCTGATGGCGATCGGCGAAGCAGCTTGCGTTTCGGTGCACGGCGCCAACCGCCTCGGCTCAAACTCGCTCATTGACCTTGTGGTCTTCGGCCGAGCGGCGGGCCTTCGCTGCGGCGAGATCGTGAAAGCCGCTGGCGCCGCGCCGGACCTGCCTCAACAGGCGACGGAAGAAGCGCTTGCCCGTCTCGACAAATTTCGTAACGCCAAGGGCGATACGCCAACCGCCGCCCTTCGGGCGCGAATGCAGTCTGTCATGCAAAACAACTGCGCCGTCTTCCGCACCGGCGAGGTGCTTGAGGAAGGCAAGGGCAAGATCAAAGAAGTCTATGACGCCATGCCGGATATCGGCGTTTCGGATCGGACGCTTGTCTGGAACACCGACCTTGTCGAGACCCTTGAGCTCGACAACATGATCGGCCAGGCGATCGTCACGATGGAAGGCGCAGCGAACCGGACAGAATCTCGCGGCGCGCATGCCCGCGAGGACTACCCCGACCGTGACGACGCCAATTGGATGAAGCACACCGCCGCCTGGTTCGCCAACGGCAAGGCGACCCTCGACTATCGCCCCGTGCATGACTTCACGCTGTCGGACGAGATCAGCTATATCGAACCGAAAAAGCGGGTTTATTAAAACCATCTGCTTTCACAAGCGCGCATCAAATTTGTTCAAGACGCCGCCGGCTCGACTGTAAAACATAAGTGTTTTCAGGGAGTGTTGTATGCCGTCTCGTCCAGTTATCCTGATTTTTTTCTTGCTCGCCGCTTCTTGCGCCCATGCGGCTGACCAGAAACCGATCAAGAAACAAACCATAGACGCTGAGGCGGACAGCAATTACCGCCACCCATTTGAACCGTTGGCTGTCGAACATGGCACACGCGTTCTGATCGACCGATATCACAAGACGATCTATACCGAGGAAGGCTTCGCCACCGGCGCGCATGTGATGCTCGACATCATGAATCGCGACAGGTTTGACGTTTCTTACATCGAAACGCCTGTTAGCGAAGACCTGCTCCAAGGTCAGGATGTTCTAATTATACACGGCCTCCCGAATGATAAAATCGAGCTTGAAAATGGCGGCGTTTTCTGGAAATCACCATTAATCGACGCGGAGATCGCCGCTATCGTGCGCTGGGTGGATCAAGGCGGCGGCCTTTATGTTAGCCTTAGCCACTTTCCAGGCGGCAGCGGCGCCTTGCCGTTGCTCGAAGCGTTCGCCGTCAAATTCCGCGACGGATACATTTACAGCAAAGAGTATCCGAGCTTTACCGACCCGGTAAATGGGCATTGTTCTCATTATTTCGGCATGTCGGCCCGCGACAACACGTTGAATACTAAACACCCAATTATAAAAAACGGGCTGCCAGTTGCAAAAGTTGACTACCTCTGCGGCGCAGCAATCTTTCGCAATCCAGAAGACGCCGTTCTCCCTTTTCCACCTGGTTCTGAGAACTATAACAAGGGCGATACAATCAGCGAGTCATCGGACTTTTACGCTGGCATGATTGCATTTGAATACGGCAAAGGGAAAGTCGTTGTCGCCGCTGATCAAGGTATGTTTCGGGATTTTATTTTTACTTTTGACACAGGTGAAAAGGTCTACGTCACCATTACGAACCCGGACAACGACAACGCTAATTTATTCATTAATATGATGCGGTGGTTGTCCCCAAAGATTCACACCCCTTAAGATCAGGCTCTACCGCTGAAAGTTCAGCGTCGCTTTCTTGCCGGTATCGATGCGCGCAGCGCCGTCAACGGTTTTGGGCGTAAAGCGCCAGCGGGACACCGCAGTGAGCGCAGCGTCGTTGAAACAGGCATTGGTGGTGGAAACAACGCGGGCGTTAGCGGTTTGGCCTGAAGTCATGACGTCGAAGACAATCGAGACATTTTCGAACGTGGCCGCGCCGTAATCGCAACGGGAGGGATAAACCGGCGCCACGGATCTTGTAAGCTGCGCTTCAACGATCACCGGCTCTTGCGCCGGCCGGGGCGCAGCGGGACGCGTCCGCCGGGGTTCGGGCTCAACTCTTTCTACCGTCGGCGTTGGCTCGACCCTTTCAGGCAGCGCCTCGACCGGTTCAGGATCGTCGACAGCCGTGTCAACGACATCCGCCGTCAGGTTCGCCAATACCGGGGTTTCGTTTTCTTCCGAAGCAACGGGCGCCTCAGTCGCCTCGGCTTCGCCTTCATCGACCGGCGCGCCCTCATCCGCGACCGACAACTGCGCCGCCTCTTCGCGCGAAGACGCCAGGTTCTCCTCATCATTTGCGGGTTGAACGGGCGCGAGCACCCGCGGGCGCGGCGCGGGCGCGGCTTCGCCGCCGACCCGGACACGCGGCTCCGCCTGCGCAATGCGCGTTTCGTCGCGATCCGCGTTGGCGGAGATCTGAATGGCGATCCAAGCTGCAAACAGCAGCACGGCGCCAATCCCCAGCAGGGAAGCCAGCCGAACGCCATTGCCGGCATCGCCGGGCGCGACTGAAGTAGGACTTGTTTTCTCTGGTTCATCCGAGGCTGAGGCGGCGGCGATTTCCTCGCGGAAACGCCTGGCGAGCTCCACCACGTCGAGCCCCAGAAACGCCGCGTAGACTTTCACGAAGCCGACAGCATAAGGCGTCGCCGGCAGGGCGTCCGGGTTCGAGGCTTCGATCGCCTCGAGATGAGATAGCTTGATTTTCGTTCCGGCGCTGACCTCGTCGAGGCCGAGGCCAGCCGCCGCCCGCGCGGCGGCCAGAAATTCCCCCACGCTTTCGCCTGACGGCGCGGTCGCGCGCTGTGCATTCAGGCTGATAATCTCGGCGGTCTTCTCCTGCTGAGACATGAGATACCCGATACGATACTTTCTTCGCCCGCGATGGGGCGCCCCATCCTTTCTATAGCACAAACGGCGCCATCCCGCCCGCGCCCCCGAACTGCGGGAATTTCTGCCAATCTCCGCCGTTCCGCCCTAGCATAGCAGGGAAAACCTGCGACGCCCAAGGCGGCAGTGGCGTTCGGAAAGGCCTTCAGGAGATGCCCATGACCTATAGCTGTTTCACCATCGATATCGCCGGCGGGATTGCGCATTTACGCTTTTCCCGGCCCGACAAGTTCAATTCCTTCACGCCGGAGTTCTGGCGCGAACTGCCCGAGGCCGTGACGGACATTTCCGATAACGCCAAAGCGCGGGTGATCGTTCTGTCTGCGGAGGGAAAGCACTTCACCGCCGGCATGGATATCTCGGTCTTCATGCAGGGCGCGCTGGACGGTCCGCCAGCGCAACGGGAAGTCGCCGCCGAAGCGACCCGCTATCAGATAAAGGCGCTGCAGGCGACGTTCTCGGCGCTCGAAAACGCCCGCCAGCCGGTGCTGTGCGCAGTGCAGGGCGGCGCTGTCGGCGCCGGCGTCGATCTCGTCACCGCCTGCGATTGCCGCTACGCCAGTCAGGATGCGTTTTTCTGCGTCCAGGAAACGGCGATCGGCATGACCGCCGATGTCGGCACCTTTCCCCGGCTCGCCAAGGTGATCCCTGAAGGCTGGGCGCGGCAGATGGCCTACACCGCCGAACGTATACCGGCGGCGAAAGCGAAAGAGATCGGTCTTGTCAACGAGGTTTACGAAAGCGCCGAAGCTTTGCTTGAGGGCGTGATGGAAATCGCCGGCAAGATCGCCGCCCATTCGCCGCTTGCCGTCGCCGGCTCGAAGCGCCTCATCAATTACGCCCGCGATCACACGACCGCCGACACGCTCGATTATATCGCCTTGTGGAACGCCGGCATGCTGTCGCCTGACGACATCAAGGAAAGTTACATTTCGAAGTCGGAAAAACGCGCTGCAGACTATGCTGACTTAAAGCCTTTAAAAAAATCGCTTTAAAAAACGCCGGGCCAATTCGGCCCGGCGCGAACCCTCAGTCTTCTTCGCCAGCCGCATCCGCTTCAGCGATACGCTCGGCTAGCGAGCCGATCTCCGTCGTCGTGTATTTGGCGATTACCGCGCGAGCTTCTTCCGCAGCGACAGCGGTCTCTTTCGTTCCGTCATTGACGGCGCCGGCAAGCTCCAGCACTTCCATATAGAGCGCTTCCGGCTCGCCCTGGATCGTTAGTCCAAAGACGGGGTTTTCGGCTTCGATCCGGGCCCATTCGGCGCGCACTTCCGCCCAGAAATCCGCCGTTTCCGCCCAATAGTCGTCACCCACATCAGTCTCGAAATCATCGTAATGCTTATAGGTGTTGACGGCGACCTCGTGCACCAGCGCCTGCGGGTCGCCGGAGAGAACCAATTTCGAATTATCCTGCTCATGCACCCAGCCGAACGGCGTGATGGCGTGGCGGTTGACTGCATCGACTGCGTGATAGTCATCGCGCGTGGTCGCGTCGCGGCGCGGCAGCGGGCGCCATTCATGAGGCGGCGTCCAGGCCGAAACACCGTTTTCATGCGCCCAGGCGCCAACGGCGCCGTAACGCGGCGCGTCATCGACCTGATAAACCGTCTGGGACCATTTTCCGGCAGCTTCGCCGGCGCTTACGGGACGCGTTTCCCAAGCATTGCCGCCGATAAAGACGAGAACGCTATCCGGCTCGTAGCGCCAGTCCTGGCGCCAGTGTTTGATCGGGAATTTTTGATCGCCGCCGACCACCAGAATATGTTGCAGGCTGATGAAATCGCCGGTGTCCTCGATCACGCGTACGATTTCATTACCGCCGCTGAGCTTGCGGTCCTTAAGATCGTAGCCTTCAACAAAAGACACCGTCTCGATGAAATCGAACGTCACATGATAATCGCCCGCCATGGCGAGAATGGCCTGACGGTCCTGTTCGAATTTTTTCTGTTCCTGCCCTGACATCGCCGATGCAGATGACGCCGCTGGCGTGTCGACTGTTGCGCAGCCGCCGAGAATGATCGCGCCCGCGAGCAAGACGCCGCGTACCGCATTGTGGTCCATAATCCCCATCATTGCCTCTAGTTCGTTGAAATCTTCGCGCGACAGTCGCGCTTCGATTAATTCTCTAATGCGAACGATTCTGAGTTGCAATCTTAAAAACCGGGTGATACGGAATGCCGCAATTGCAAATCATTCTCAACTAAACTTGTGACGACAGAGAGGGGTATACCAGTGAAAAAGGCTTTATTTACAGGCGCATGCATTGCAGCGCTTGGAATCGGTTCGGCCGCTGCGCAAACCGCCAATGATGAGAACAGCCAGGCAGAGGGCGCCATTCAGCTCGCCCAGGCCGACGTGCTGACCGTCTATGCGACCCGCAACCCGCTGCCGGCTTTTGATTATCCGGGGCAAGTAACGGTCATCGAGAAGGACGTTATCGAGGACTTCAACCCGTCGACCATTTCCGACATTTTCGACGCCGTGCCCGGCGCCAGCTTCGACAGCGGGCCTCGGCGCACCGGCGACACGCCGGCAGTGCGCGGTCTTTCCGGCGAAGGCGTGTTGGTGCTTTTCGACGGCGCCCGGCAGAGCTTTCTTTCCGGTCATGACGGGCGCTTCTTTATCGACCCGGATCTCGTGCGCGCGGTCGAAGTCGTGCGCGGGCCGACCTCCGCGCTTTACGGCTCCGGCGCCCTTGGCGGGGTGATCGCCTTGCGCACCATCACCGCAGCGGACTTTCTGGAAGAAGGCGAAACCGCCGGTTTCAAAATCGGCGGCGGCTATCAGAGCGTCAACAGCGAAGGCCGCGCCACCGGAACCGGCGTCTGGCGGAGCAGCGACAATAAAACCGATATTATCGGCAGCCTCACCTATAGAAACGCTTCCGATATCGAACTCGGCAGCGGCTTCGCTCTTCCGTCCAAAGACGAAGTTCTTTCCTCACTGCTTAAAACAACCGTGCGCCCCAGCGACGACATCACGCTTTCGGCGACATGGATCCGCTATGGCGGCGACAGCGTCGATCCGAGCAACCCGCAAGGCAATAACACGGCCGGGTCGGGCAACGAATTAGTCGAGCGCGATATCGACAGCGACACGGTCATCGGCGCGATCAACTACGATCCGGCTTCTGCGCTGATTGATCTGAACCTCACCGGCTATTATACAAGCAACAACGTAACCGAAGACGAAGTCTCCTCGCCGCGCATTGTCACTCGCGACGTCGAGACCATCGGCGTTTCTCTCGACAACCGGTCGAAATTTTCGCTCGGCTCCGGTTCGGAACTCACTTTTACCTATGGCGGCGAGTTCTACCGCGACGAACAGGCGGGCACGGACAATACAAGCGCCGACGGGACCCGTGGGGGCGTGCCCAACGCGACAGCCAAGTTCTATGGCGCGTTCGCGCAGGCCGAACTCATCCTTGACCTCGGCGCGCCGGGCGTACTGACGCTTCTGCCGGGCGTACGCTGGGACAAATTTGAAAACGAGGCACCAAGCGCGCCTGGAACAAGCGACGAAGCTGTCTCGCCGAAAATCGGCGTTTCCTATAAGCCGATCGATGAGGTCATCGTGTTCGCCAACTGGTCGGAAGCGTTCCGCGCGCCGTCCTTCAACGAAATTTATGCAGACAACCTGCATTTCGAGATTCCGAACCTGTCTGTGCCGGGCCCGTTCGGCCCCTTCGGTCCGCCCTATTTCGTCTCGAACTTCTTCATTCCGAATCCCGACCTTGTCCCGGAAGAATCTGAAACATGGGAAGCCGGTGCCGGGTTCGACTTCGATAACCTGCTCTTCAAGGGCGACAGCCTGACGGTTAAAGGCTCCTACTACAAATCAGACGTGACAAACCTGATTGATCTCGAGGTGAACATCCCCTTCACCTGCTTCCTGACGCCGAGCGAAGTCCTGCCCTTCTTTCCCCCCTGCGGCTCCGGCGAAGCGTTCGGCAATTACAGCCGCAACGTAAATGTCACGAACGCGGAACTCGACGGCGTTGAAGTCGAAGTGCAGTACGACTCTGAGTATTTTTATCTGCGCACAAACTTTGCGACGATTGACGGCCGCGACGTCGATACAGGCGATTATGTCGGCGTGCTCTCGCCGGATACGTTCTTCGCCGACGTCGGCGTCAAACTTGTCGACGGCGATATCCGCATCGGCGGGCGCGTAACGGCCGCAAGCGATTTCACCAAGGTGAACGACACCGCCAATGCGCGTGATGGTTACACTGTCGGCGACGTCTATCTCGTATGGCAGCCCCAGAAAGGCCCGCTCGAAGGGCTGAGAATCGACCTTGGCGTCGATAACGTGGCGGACACGGACTATGAGGTCGTCGCCGCTGGCGTCAGTCAACCGGGCCGAAATTACAAGCTCGCCGTGAGCTGGCGGCAAGGATTTTAAAGGGAGACGGCGAAGGTGGCCTTTATACGATCGATGAGCGTTCCCGATCTCGGCTCCGGCGCCGGGTTCGCCCTGTGGGCTTTCCGGGCGGCCGCCGTCGGCCATATGGGCTGCTGCGCCCTCGTAAGGGGATATGAAAATGAATTCGGCGAAAGGGCCGGACGCGCCCTCTCCGCCGTTCACCGTCTGGCGCGCGTGATCGGGCGCGAAGGCGGCCGTGTCATCACTCTTTCTCATCCCGGCTGCGGGCGGGTGACGGCCGACGAGCTCAGTCTGGTCGCCGCTCTCGCCGCCGCACAGGCCGGCGACGCCGGAAAGCGCAATGCGCATTTAAGCTGGCTGATGTGCGCCCGCGCGGAAGAGACCGCCCGCGCCATCGCCGACGAAATCGGCGCGCTGTTCAAAGAGTCGGGGCTTGTCATCACCGCGCCGCCGATCGAATTGTCGCCGGCGCAATCGCAGCGCTGCTTTACGGTTCACTATCAGGCCGGACACGGATAGAATTCGCACAGGAGACTCCATGAACGCTTTTCCTATATTCCGTTTTGTCCTGCTGGCGCTGCTTGTCGCGGCCTGCGCCTGGCTCTTCCTCACCGGCGAGGCGATCCACGCGCAGAGCGAGCGCGCCGCGCTCATTGCGGCGATCTGGCGCCATGTGGGTTACGGCGCCATCCTCACCCCTCTGCTAATCGGGGCGCCGCTGACCTTTTTCTGGAGCGCGAGAGGCCGCCCTGGGGGCAATGCGTTTTTGCATATTGCGGCGTTATGGGCGATGCGGGTCGTCATGGCGGCGGTGATCGTGCTCGCCGTCACGGGACCGCTGGTTGTCTGGACTCATGGCTCCGATCTCAAGGTTTTCGACTGGTTCGTAATCGCCAACCCCATTGGCAAGCGCGAAGCGATCCACGCCGCGCTGGAATCCGGCCATGGCGCGCTCGCGGAGGCGCTTCCCTGGATTTCAGGCCTTACCGCAGCGATCGCGCTTTTTACCGCCATGGCGAACAATACACGATCGCGCTAAAAGACAGCATACAAATCTCCGCCTGATTACCGATGCACCCACCTGGAGTTGCATTAACGGTAACACGGCTGTGCGGCTCGCTTGAAATCAAGCGGCAAAGAGAAAAGCTTCACCATTCCAGCAGGGGCGTTTAAGCGGCAATTAAGCATAGACGGCTACGACATATATAGCCGACCCGCGCCGCCATGACACAGGCGGTTGAGAGGAAACAATATGCCGTTTTCGTCAAAACCGTCTTCCAAAGCCAAAGAGGACGCTTTTTCCGCCTTCCGCGTATTGGCTACGACTCTGGCAGCTGGCGCCTGCGTCGTCATCATGGCCTTCGCTGGATTTGCGTCATTCTTCGATCATTCCCAAAAAAAGCTGCAGCTTGAAGAAATTGACAACCACCTGACAACCGTCTCCGGCTCCGCACTGTGGGGCATACAAAACTGGCTGATCACGCGCGAGACCTTGATTTCCGAACTCAGCAAAGAGTTTTCCCAGGCGCCAGCCGATCAAAGCGTCGAGTCCATTCTTTATAAACCGATCTACACCCATTTCTTTAAGTGGACCTATTACGGCCAATCCAACAGACATTTTCGCGCATGGCCGCCGGCAAACCTGCTCGGTCCCGATTACGATCCCCGAATACGTCCATGGTACCTCGCCGCCGCGGAAAGGGGCTCGGTCACGGTTGTAAACCCGTATGTAGACGCTGCAACCAACCTGGACATGATCACCATTAGCGCGCCCGTTTATCGGGACGGCGAACTGATCGGGGTTGTCGGCGCCGATTTCGTCGCTGAAACGCTCATCAACATCCTCAAGGAGGCAAACCTCACCAGCTCCAGCACTGTATTTCTGTTCACCAGTGAGGGAAAATTCTCGCGCATACGGATGAAAGCCTGATTGGCAAGCCGCTCTCCGATATGTTTCCGACAGATACGCTAAACACTGACGGCGACCTGCAACTCGTCGATCATCCCGATGGCGCGCAATTCGTCGTCACCGCAGGGTTACCTGAGAATTCGGCGAGCGACTGGTATGTCGGCGTAGCGCTAGAAAAAGATATCGCATTCGCCGAGCTTTTCGACTTTCGCCGCACGGCGATAGGCGCAACAGCAATTGCAACGACGCTGCTTACACTGGTTCTGGGCGCCGTCATCCACCGCCTTCTTGTCTCACCGCTCATTAAGGCGCGCGAAGCCTCCGAGGCCGCCAATGTCGCAAAATCCGAGTTCGTGGCCTCCATGAGCCACGAGATCAGAACGCCGATGAACGGCGTGCTCGGCATGACCCAGGTGTTGCTCAACACAAACCTGAACGATCGTCAGCGCGAATTCGTTTCAATCCTCGACGCATCCGGCAAAGCCCTGATGTCTGTCATTAACGACATACTTGATTTCTCCAAGCTCGACGCCGGTAAATTCAAACTTACGCCGCGCGGGTTTAACTTGAGACAGATGGCGCATGAAGTTGCGCTCATGATGCAGGCGCCGGCGCTGGAAAAGGATCTCGAGTTGACGGTGCGCTACGATCCAAACCTGCCGGGCGGCGTCATCGCCGACGACGTCCGGCTGCGTCAGGTCCTCGGTAATCTTGTCGGCAACGCCGTTAAATTCACCGATCACGGATTTATAGCAATCGATGTTTCGGGAACCCGCAAAGGCGAGATGTTCGAGCTCCATATCAGCGTCAACGACAGCGGCATCGGAATATCTTCCGAAGACATCCCCCGCATGTTCGAAAAATTCGAGCAGGCCGACGGCTCTCATACGAGACGCTTCGGCGGCACCGGTCTCGGGCTGGCGATATGCCGTAACATCATAGAACTGATGGGAGGCGAAATTGGAGCGGAGAGCCAGCTCAATGCAGGATCACGCTTCTGGTTTAAAGTGACCGTGCCGATAGACGAGTCGATTCAATCCCACGCACAACGCAGCCTCGTCAACTTCGAAGGCATTCGCATCCTCGCAGTCGACGACAACCGCACAAACCAGCGCATCCTGAAAGAACTCATGGACGGATGGGGTATCCGGGCTACGATAGTCAGCAACAGCGAAGAAGCGTTGGGCGAACTTTCGCAATCCGTTCGGGACTGCGACCGGTACCATCTCGCCTTGCTGGACTACCAGATGCCTGAGGAGGACGGGTTGACGCTTGCAAGACGAATGCAATCCAATCCACGCTACAATTCCATTCCGGTGATCATGCTATCGTCTATCGAAGAATCTCAATCGGAAAAATCTGACGACGACAAAAACATCAAGACGTTTCTGACCAACCCGATACAGCCGTCCCACCTTATGGATGAGCTTGCGCGCGTTATGGCTGCAGACGCCCCCGACGCCTTAAGACGCGCCGCAAAGGAACGCGCGCCTTCGGCAGGGTGCCGCAAAGACCGCATCAAGGTGATGCTGGCGGAAGATAACGCCGTAAACCAGCAAGTCGCTATTAATGGAATTGATCAGGACCGCTACGAAGTCATTGTTGCAAATAACGGCCGGGAAGCCGTTGACCTGTTTCTGGAGCACGCCCCGGCGGTGATCCTAATGGACCTCGCCATGCCGGTCATGAGCGGCATAAATGCGACGCGAACCATCCGCGATATCGAGCAAAGCCGCGAAATACCGCGCACGCCGATTATCGCCGCAACGGCGCATGTGCTGGCGCAGGACCGCAAGCATTGCGAGGAAGCCGGGATGGACGACTTTATTTCAAAGCCGCTCAACATGGCAAAACTCGACGCGCTGCTGAACCAGTGGACAACCCAAGAAGAAACGGCTTTCAAGGCGCAAAGAGCCGGCTGACCTCCTAAACGTCGTCGAGACCGCCCGGGCCACTTCCACCCGAAAACTCGCTCCGCCAGCAAGGGCGGCTGCGACCGTCTTTCACAGCGTTTTACGCGGCGCGATCGCGTTTATCGCCTTTGCAGGCGCCTATGCTTTGATATATCTACTCATGAAATCAGAGGATTATGCGCTCCTGATCGGGGCCCTCACGGCCTTCGCCGCGATTGCGCTGACCATGTTCGTGACCCGCAACCTCGACTGGTACGGTGCGCGGGTGAAAGAGGAATAAGAAAGGCTTGCCGGAATGGTTCAACTGACGCTTCCCGCCAATTCGAAAGTGAACAAGAACGGCAAGCACTACCCGGCGAAGGAAGGGGCGGAGAAGGTCCGCACCTTCCGCGTCTACCGTTACGATCCCGACCAGCCGGACAACCCGCGCGTCGATTCGTACGAAGTCGACTGCTCGAACGTCTCGATGGTTCTCGACGGGCTGATCAAGATCAAGAACGAGATCGATCCGGGTCTCGCCTTCCGGCGCTCCTGCCGCGAGGGCGTGTGCGGCTCTTGCGCCTTCAACATCAACGGCGCCAATACGCTGGCCTGCACGAAAAGCCTCGATGATCTCGGCGCCGGCGACATTACGGTCTACCCGTTGCCGCACCAGCCTGTGGTGAAAGACCTCGTCACCGACCTATCGAATTTCTACAAGCAGCACGCCTATATCGAGCCTTTCCTGCAGGCGCGGGACGCCGAACCCGAAACCGAATGGCGGCAGTCGCCGGAAGATCGTGCGAAGCTCGACGGACTTTACGAGTGCATTCTCTGCGCCTGCTGTTCGACCTCCTGCCCTTCCTACTGGTGGAACGGCGACGAGAAGGACACGAATGGCGAAGGCGAGTATCTCGGCCCCGCCGCGCTGCTTCAGGCCTATCGCTGGCTCGCCGACAGCCGCGACCAACTAACAAACGACCGCCTCAACAAGCTTGAGGACGAGTTCAAATTATATCGATGCCACACGATCATGAACTGCGCGCAGGTCTGCCCCAAGCATCTCAACCCGGCGAAAGCGATCGCCGAAATCAAGAAGATGATGGTGACCCGTCCGCCGGCGAACACGCCGAAATCGGTCAAAGCGGCGGCGGAGTAATCAGGACTCCGGCGGCGCGTCTGCGGCGGAGTAATCATAGCGACTGAACGCCATGATCTTTTGCCAGATCTTGCGCGACAGCGCTGTCGTCATCAGTTCAACGTCATTGGCGCCGGCGCTTACTTCTGCGTCCTTGCAACTTTGCGCGAAAAGGGCGGCTAGTTTGGCGGTCAGCGAAAGCATCTCCGAACAATAATCGAGATAACGCTCGAGAAGGGCGCCCGAAAGCGTCGCCGCCGGCGACGAGGCCGTCGCCGGCATCGCCTGACGATAGGGATCCTTGGTGAGCTGGTGCATGTCGACCACATGGGCGATGGACCGCAACTCATGGAGGTAGTCGAGGGCCTTGGCGCGCTTCCAGCGTTCCTCGAACCGGCCGAGACTCAACACGCCGATACCGACCAGCACGGCGAGGTTCATCGCCGGCTCAAGAATCTGCACCAGGCTCGCCGCTTCCCATTCAAGCCCGTCGAAGTGAAGCCCGAACGCCAGCCAGACAAGACCGGCCGCCCCCAGCACCCAAACCGTGCAGACCATGACCCGGATCGGCGTCACTGGCCGGCGCAAACGGTCCGATTCCGCCGCGCAGCGCCTTGAAGTCTCAGAAAGCTCATGGGCAACCTGCGCAAGACCGCTATCGGGGAAACGTTCTTTCACCCGCGCCTCGAGCTTGTCGATGGTCTCGATGACCCGCGCCGAACTCAGGGTTTTATAGGCCATCGCTCGCTATCGTTTTGCTATCGAAATCGGAGCTTTGCGGAAAGCCCCGGCACTGTCTGCGGCGATTCCACCAGTTTGCCGAGTAAAAATGTTTGGCCTCAGGGCTTGCAACAACAAGTATAATTTTATATTTATGGAAATATGGAAATTTCTGACGCCTGCCAGGCTTTCTCGGCCCTCTCACAAACCTCGCGCCTTGAGGTGTTGAAGCTGCTGGTGCGCGCCGGCCCGGCGGGCCTCGCCGCCGGCAAGATTTCGGGCGCGCTGGGCGCGCCGGCGCCGACCATGTCGTTTCACCTGAAGGAGCTGGAGCGCGCCGGGCTGATCCTTTCCCGCAAGGAAGGGCGCAGCGTCATTTACGCGGCCGATTACGGCGGCGTCCGCGATCTTGTCGATTTCCTGCTCGCCGACTGCTGCCAGGGCGACAAGCGCCTTTGCGGCCCCTACGTCATCAAGGAGTGCGCCTGATGAAACGCCTGCATATCCACGTCAAAACCGACAATCTCGACCAGTCGATCCGGTTCTACACCGCCCTCTTCGGCCAGGACCCGACGCGGCGCGAACATGACTATGCAAAATGGCTGCTCGATGACCCCGCGGCCAATGTTTCGATCTCTTCCCGCGGAACAGCCGGCACCGGCGTCGATCATGTCGGCGTTTCGCTCGACACGCGCGAAGACCTTGAAGCCATTGCCGACCGCCTCAAGGACGAAAACGAGGCCCTCTTCGCCGAGAACGAAACCACCTGCTGCTACGCCAAGAGCAACAAATACTGGGCGCGCGACCCGCAGGGCGCGGTCTGGGAACTCTTCCAGACCTTCGGCGACAGCGCGGAATTCGGGGCCAGTCCGGAGCTTGAGCTGGCTCCCAAACCCGCCGCCGCTTCCTGCGGTTGCTGATGCGCAACATCCTTTTCCTGTGCACCGGTAATTCGGCGCGCTCGATCATGGCTGAGGCTTATATGAACAAGGCGGGCGCCGGGCGCTGGCGCGCCTGGTCCGCCGGTTCAAACCCTGCGGACACGCCCAACCCTTTCGCACTCGAAACGCTCAGCGCGCAAAGGATTCCGATACCCGGCGGCGCCGATGCGCCGCGCTCGAAAAGCTGGGAAGAGTTCTCCCGGCCCGACGCGCCCTTGATGGATGCGGTCGTCACCGTCTGCGACAACGCGGCGGGCGAGACCTGTCCGGTATGGCCGCTAAAGGACGGCCGCTACCCGCACAAAATGCACTGGAGCTTTCCCGACCCGGCGGCCGTCACCGGAAGCGACGCCGAAAAACGCGCCGCATTCCTGGAGGTCTTCACAAACATCAAACTCAAGATCGACGATTTTCTGAGCAGGCCATAAAGGGAAGCCGCCTTGTCCGCTTTTGAAAAGTATCTCTCAATCTGGGTGGGACTCTGCATCGCCGCAGGCATTGCGCTAGGCCAGACGTTTCCCGGCCTGTTCGCAGCGATGGCCGCTTTTCAGGCGGCCAATGTCAACTTTGTCGTTGCGCTGCTTATCTGGGCGATGGTTTTTCCAATGATGGTCGGCGTTGACTTCGCGGGCCTCGCGCGAATTGGAGAAAGGCCCAAGGGTCTTGTTGTAACGCTAACGGTGAACTGGCTCGTCAAACCCTTCACCATGGCCGCCCTGGGCGTACTCTTTTTCAGACACCTTTTTGCTGATTTCATACCGCCAGATGACGCCGAAGGTTACATTGCCGGCCTCATCCTGCTTGGCGCCGCTCCGTGCACCGCCATGGTGTTCGTCTGGTCGCAGCTTACACGGGGCGACCCGACCTATACGCTGGCGCAAGTCAGCGTAAACGACGCCATCATGGTGTTCGCCTTTGCGCCAATTGTCGCGTTCCTTCTCGGGATCGTCGATATCCGCGTGCCGTGGTCTACGCTTGCGCTGTCGGTCGGGCTCTATGTGGTCATCCCGCTGACGGCAGGCGTCATCACCCGAAGCCAGCTTCATCGACGCGGCGGCGAGGCGGCGGTCGATGCGTTTTGCGCGCGATTCAAACCATTCTCCATTATCGGGCTGCTGGCCACCGTTGTTCTGCTTTTCGGCTTTCAGGGAAGCGTCATACTGGAGCGCCCGCTCGTAATCGCCATGATCGCAGCGCCATTGCTCATCCAGTCATACGGGATTTTTGCGCTCGCTTACGGCGCAGCCTGGGCCTGGCGCATCCCTTTCAACATCGCCGCCCCTTGCGCGCTGATCGGCACCTCAAATTTCTTCGAACTCGCCGTCGCCGTGGCGATCAGCCTGTTCGGGCTGGAATCAGGGGCGGCCCTCGCAACCGTCGTCGGCGTGCTGGTTGAAGTGCCCGTCATGCTTTCACTCGTGGCTTTCGCCAACGCCACTCAACGTCATTTCCCCTGACCTCAGACGCCTTTCAAAGTGACGGAAGCGCCGCATCGCGTTATAGCCGGACAGATGACGAGGGGGCCGGGCCCGAGATATCAGGCGCTCATTCAATCTGAAGCGCTGAGCGCCGATACGGCGCAGGCTGAAGCTGTAGACCGGCTGCAGGCCCTTTCGGGCGCGCTTGGCGCATTGGGACGCCGCAATGGTCTTTTCGGCCGGCCGAAGCCGCCCAAAGGGCTCTATCTCTGGGGCGCGGTCGGGCGCGGCAAGACGCTCCTCATGGATATCTTCTTCAACAACACCGCCTTCGCCGCAAAGCGGCGCGTCCATTTTCACGAGTTCATGGCCGAGATTCACGACCGCATCGCCGATTGGCGCGCGCTCGACGATAAAGCGAAGCGGCGACACAAAGCCTTCAATCGCGACGCGCCGGACGATCCGATATCGCCTGTCGCCCATGACATCGCCCTCAACGCGCGGCTTTTGTGTTTCGATGAGTTTCATGTAACTGACATCGCCGACGCCATGATCCTCGGGCGGCTTTTCGAGGCGCTTTTCCGCAAAGGCGTCGTCATCGTCGCCACGTCGAACCGGGCGCCGGACGATCTTTATAAGGACGGCCTTAATCGGCAGCTTTTTCTGCCTTTCATAGAGCTTTTGAAAACGCGGCTGGATGTTTTTGAGCTCGCCGCCGCCAAAGACTATCGCCTCGCCAAGCTAGAAAACGCGCCTGTCTATTATCAACCGCTCACACCTCGGGCGGACAAGGCAATGGACGCCGCGTGGAAGAATATGATCTGCGGCGCGCAGGAGCGCGCCGAAGAGATACCTGTAAAAGGCCGCATACTGAGCGCGCGCCGCACCGCGCGCGGCGCGGCGCGATTTGATTTCGCCGAACTTTGCGGACAGCCGCTCGGCGCCGGCGATTATCTCGCCATCGTACGCCATTTCGATACGCTGTTCATCGACCGCATTCCGGTGATGGGGCCTGAAATGCGCAATGAGGCGAAGCGCTTTTCCACCCTGATCGACACGGTCTACGATTCTCGCACCAAGCTGGTCTGCTCCGCCGCAGGAGAACCGGACAGCCTGTACGAGGCGGGGGACGGCGCGTTCGAATTTGAACGCACCGTTTCACGGATGATGGAAATGCGCTCGGCCGCCTATCTTGCGGCGGATCGGCGCGACGCCGAAAATGAGGTCTGAAAACGGCTCGCCGCCTGATCCGTACAGCCTGTCGCGGAAGCGCGCCGTTTCGACCCGGATATGGTTCAATTCACCCTCCGGATCGCCTAGATTGGCTGCGATCCTATATTGGAAGAGACTGACATGAAAAGCCTTCGATCGCTCGCCATTCTGGCCGGAACCGCCGTGTTCGTTTCAGCTGCCTATGCAGTCGTCACTGGCGATGGCCGCAGCGGCGGTTTTCACTTCACCATCAGCGATGACGATGACGGCCGCTCCGTGCGCCATATGACCCATGGCGATCAAAGCGAGTTCTCGCTGCGGGAGAACGGCTATTCGATCAAGGCCGCCTGGAGCGGCGAATTCATGCTCGATGAAAGCGGCGACTATATCCGCACGGTCGACGACGAATTGCAAATCGAGATAACCGAAGACGGCGAAAAAGAACGCGCCGTGTTTGAAGACGGCGACGGTCTCGAAGCCGTTTACTACCGCAACGGCGACAAGCAGCCCGAGGGAGAAGATACCGACAAGGCGGTTCGCGCGCTGGTGCTGAAATTTCTTCGCGCCAGCGGCGTCAAGGCCGACGAACGCGTCGCCGCGCTTTTGAAACGCGGAGATGCAAGCGCCGTGCTCGCCGAATTCGATCATCTTGAGGGCGGTCACGCCAAACGCCGCTATACGACGGCGCTGGTCGAACAGGCCGACCTCACGGAAACCGACATCATCGCCCTGACAGAGGCGCTCAAAGATATCGAGAGCGATCATGATCTCGGCGGCGCAATCGAAGCCATTGTCGAACAGGAAGACGTTACCGACAATGCAGCGAAGGCCCTTCTGGCTACGGCGACGTCAATCGAAAGCGACCACGAAATGCGCCAGATCGTTGAGGCGTTCGCAGAACGCCCGCTTGATGACGCAGCCATGGGCTTGCTTTTAGGGCTCTACAAACAAATCGACAGCGATCACGATCTACGAGTCGCAGCGGAAGCCCTGCTCGAAAACGACGCTATTACGCCCGCACAGTCGGCCCGCCTTCTGAGTGCGGCGGCCCGCAAGATCGAAAGCGATCACGACATGCGGCTTGTGCTGACCGACAGCGCCGAAATTGCATCTACTGACGGCGGCGTCGCCGAGGCGTGGTTCGATGCTTTCGATACGATTTCCTCAAGCTACGATCAGCGGCTTGCGCTGGAAACATTGGCCGACGCGGCAGAGGAGAACCCATCCCTGCGCGGCCGCTATCTGGCGGCGGTGCGGACCATCGATTCCGATCATGAGCGCAAACGCGCGCTCGAAGCGATTGGCGACACCAGCGAAGATTAACGCCAGCATTGCCAATCCGCTTCGCCGGGCGTAACCCCGGCGCATGGACGCACAATCAACAACCACGAAAACGCCGCGGATACCGTTTCCCGAACTTGTCGGCATCGTCGCCGCCGTTTTCGCGCTCAACGCCCTCGCGATTGATATGATGCTGCCGGCGCTCGGGATGATCGGCGACGATCTCGGCGCCGCGCGCGATAACGACCGTCAACTCGTCATCATCGTCTACGTTCTCGGCAATGGCGTCGCACAGCTGTTCTTCGGGCCGATTGTCGACCGCTTCGGGCGAAAAAACGTGCTCATCTGGTCGCTTGGCGGCTATATCGCTGGCTCGGCGCTCAGCATCTTCGCCCCGTCCTTCACGCTGCTGCTCGCCGCTCGATGGTTTCAGGGCGTCGCCACCGCGGCGACGCGCGTCTCAGCGGTCGCCATCGTGCGCGACCAGTGCTCAGGGCGGCGCATGGCGGAAGTCATGTCGCTCGCGATCACCATCTTCATGGCGGCGCCTATTCTTGCGCCCAGTTTCGGTCAGCTCATTCTATTTGCGGCGCCCTGGCGCGGCATCTTCGTCGCCTTGTTGCTCTACGGCGCCGTGCTCGCCTTGTGGATGCGCTGGCGGCTGCCGGAAACCATGGCGCCGGAGGACAGGAAACCGCTTCGCCCCGGACCAATCGCCTCCTCCTATCTTCAATTTATTCGCAACCGAACGGCGCTCGGCTACACGCTCGCCGCCGCCTTATGTTTCGGCGCGCTGTTCGGCTATATCAGCGCATCGGAACAGATATTTCTTGAGACATTCGACCTTGGCCAGAATTTCGCCGTTGCGTTTGCCGGGATCGCCGCATCCCTTGGCGTCGCAACGCTGCTGAATGCGCGGCTGGTGATGCGCTTCGGCATGCGGCGCCTCTCCCATGGCGCGCTGCTCGTATTCCTGATCGCCAATCTGATCCACCTCGCGATCGCCGCGACGATGGGCGAAACCTTCGTGCTGTTCATGTTTTTTATGTCAGTTTCGTTTTTTGCGCTCGGCCTGATCGGACCGAATATGAGCGCTATGGCGATGGAACCGATGGGCCACATCGCCGGCGCTGCAGCCGCCGCGAACGGCTTCGCCGGCACGACCCTCGCCGGGTTCCTCGGCGGAATGATCGGGCAGTTCTATGACGGCACGACCATGCCGATCATTCTCGGTTTCGTCTGTCTCGGTGTCGGCGCTTTCGCGCTTGTTCTCTGGACGGAAAAGGGAAGGCTCTTTCAGCCTCAAGAGCAGGAAAGCGATGACTGAGGCGAAGCGCGTCTGCCTCGGCGCCTTTGCCGGCGCTCACGGCGTAAAGGGCGAGGTGAAAGTAAAGACTTTCACCGAAACGCCGGAAAATATCGCCGCATACGGCACCGTTGAAACCGAAGACGGCGCAAGGCGCTTTACGCTGACGGTCGTCCGGATCATCGGGCCCGACATCGCCCTTGTTCGCGCGCCGGAAATCAAAAGCCGGGAGGACGCGGAAAGCCTCAAAGGCGCACGGCTTTACATCGATCGCAGAGAACTGCCTGCTCCAGAAGAAGACGAATTCTATCTCGATGACCTTGTCGGCCTCAAAGCCGTGGACGAGACCGGCGCACCCCTGGGCGCCGTATCCGCGGTTTATAATTTCGGCGCGGGCGACGTTGTCGAACTGAAGGCGATCCCCGGCATGCAGGGCGTGCGGCTCATTGCCTTCACAAAAGCCGATTTCCCTGAGGTCGATATCGCCGCCGGGACAATCACGATAAGGCGCGGCGCGCTGGATGAGGAAGACAATCCGCACGCCAAACGCGCCTTTATCGAAACGGCGATACGCGAAGAGGACGCCTGAGGTCTCCAAGGGACGGACGCTCAAGACCTCTTTCCGCCCAGCTTGCGCCTTCCCCGCCCCCATGTCATTTCCTCGCTCCATGTGGCGCGCGACTGTCTTGACCCTCTTTCCGGAGCTTTTTCCGGGACCGCTGGATGCCTCCGTTCTCGGGCGTGGGCGCGCGGAAGGCTCATGGGCGCTCGAGACCGTCAACATCCGCGATTTTTCCGACAACAAATACGGCTCCGTGGACGACACGCCGGCGGGCGGCGGCGCGGGTCTGGTCATGCGCGCCGATATCCTGGCGGCGGCGATCGACAGCGTCGACCGCGCCGGGCGCCCGCTGATCTGCCTGACGCCCCGGGGCGCGCCCTTGACGCAGGGCAGGGCCCGCACGCTTTCCGAAGGCGCCGGGCTCATCGCCCTTTGCGGCCGTTTCGAGGGGATCGACGAGCGGATTTTCGAGGCAAGGGGGATAGAGGAAGTCTCAATCGGGGACTTCGTCCTCGCCGGCGGGGAAATCGCCGCGATGGCGCTGATCGAGGCTTGCGTCCGGCTTCTCCCCGGGGTATTGGGCTCGCCTTCCTCGCTGGGCGAGGAAAGCTTTGAGGGCGGGTTGCTGGAATATCCCCAGTATACGCGCCCGAGAGAGTTCGAGGGCCGGGCCGTCCCGGACGTGCTGCTTTCAGGCGACCACCAAAAGATCGCCGAATGGCGGCGCAAAATGGCTGAAGACATAACGCGCGCGCGACGACCGGACCTTTTTGAAAGGTTTCACGCTGACGGTCCTATCCGGCGGGAAAACAACAAGGAACCGAAGCGATGAACATTATCGAACAGCTCGAAAAAGAGCATATGGAAGAACTCGGCAAGAACGTGCCGGAGTTCGCTCCCGGGGATACGGTCAAGGTCAACGTCAAGGTGCGCGAAGGCGACCGCGAACGTCTGCAGGCGTTCGAAGGGGTCTGCATCGCCCGCGCCGGCGGCGGCCTCAATGAGAATTTCACGGTTCGCAAGATCTCCTTCGGCGAAGGCGTCGAGCGGGTCTTCCCGGTCTACTCGCCGCTGGTCGATTCCATCGAAGTCGTGCGCCGCGGCAAGGTGCGCCGCGCCAAGCTCTATTATCTGCGCGACCGCCGCGGCAAGTCGGCCCGTATCGCTGAGAAAGTCGACCGCCGCTCGAAGAAAGACGCGGAATAGGCGCTAAAAAAAACTTCCTGAAAAAAGCGGCTCAGTTGAGCCGCTTTTTTTATGCGCCAGCCCGGCTCTCAAGGCCGGCGGTCAATTGACCTCATAACCCATGATCTTGCAGACGTCCGACAGCAGCCCGAAGGCCGTCGTTTCATCCATCCCGCCAGCAATCAGGCTCGACTTCCCGCCGGATTCCACCGTCAGCGTGTTCGCCACGCGCGCGACTTGCCCGCGATAGGCGAGGCCAGCGGCGACATTGGCGTTTGTCGTATAGATCGTCGTGACTTCTTGATCCGTGATGCTGTTGCGCAGGATCAGGCGGTGAATGTCGTCCTTAGAAAAAGTCTGGCCGCCGGATTCGATCCGGTCCGCCGTGACGCGAAAAGTCGCCGGCTGGCGCGTCTCTTTCGGCCGCAAGTCGCGCGTCCACCCGTACCAGAAACAGAACGCCGCCATCGCCAGGAAGATGATGCCCGGGCCGCCCGCCAGCATGCTGAGTCCGAGAAGACCCATCACGCCGCCGATCACCAGAATGGCGGTGAATTTCGGCGCCGGCGCCGGCGTAACTGTAAACACCGTCGCGCCGCCGTCCTGTCGCTTCGTATATTCAGAACTCTTCTTTTCTTTCGCCATGGAATGTTCCCCGTTGCAAAAACCCGGCGCGGCCGGGAACCGTTACGCAACATGGAAACGGACTATGCGCGAAATTCTGGGGCCGACAAACTGTTTTTAAATACCGCGACCGTAATAATCAGTTTGGGGAAGGTTTCTATAGAAACCTTCCCCATAATCTTTAAATTTCAATGACTTAATGAAAACTCTAATAACAGGAAAAGCAGCCGGACCTGCGTTCGGCGGCGCCTAGTCACTATCGGAAGCGCTCTCCCCGTCCCCGTCATCCCGAAAGCCGCCTTCCATTTCTGACGCCATATAGATGAAAGCGGCCCAGGCGGCGACGTTCTGGCGCAAGGCTTCGGGATCGACCTTATCGAGTGTGTCATCGGGCGTGTGATGAAGGTCGAAATAATCCCAGCCGGACTGGGCGAGCGTAACCGCCGGCACGCCAAGGCGCATAATCGCGCCGATATCGGCGCCGCCATAAGCGTTGTTGTCGCCCGGCGTAATCGCCAGCCGCCGTAACGCGTTCGCCATTGGAGTCGCTTTGGGAAGCGCGCTTTCGCCAAAGCGAGTACTGAACTGATAGATTCTGCCGGCGCCGAAGTCCGACTCCGCCGCGACGACGTGCCGGTCGATCTCATCGGCATGAGCTTCAGCATAAGCCGAACCGCCGTAAACGCCGACTTCTTCAGATCCCCACATCACGACGCGAATGGTGCGAGTCGGCTTGCCATTAAGATCGCCGACCAGTTTCGCCGCCGCCGTGGTAATGGCGATGCCGGCGCCGTCGTCAATCGCGCCAGTACCAAGATCCCAGCTATCGAGATGGCCGCCGATCACGATGATTTCGTTCGTCTTGCCGGGAATTTCGCCGATCACATTGCCCGATGTGACGGTCTCCCTGGTGTTCACGACGAGCTCAAGATTGACGATAACCGGCCCATTGGCGCGTTTCAGCACGCGTGTGAGCTGGTCTGCATCGGGGTTGGCGAGCGCCGCCGTGGGCACGGCGGTCGCCCCACCCCTGAATGTCGCGCCGCCGGTGTGCGGATTGCGGTGATAATCGGTGCCGGCTGAACGGATCAGCGCCGCTGCGGCGCCGCGCTTGCCGGCCTCGACAGCCGCAAGGCCGCGCTTGCGAACCGCCATGCCGTAACCTGATCCGTCCTGCGTGCGAGCCATCGGTTCATCGACAAAGATGATCTTGCCCTCATAGCCGGTCAGCGGCGCCGCCTGCAGCTCGGGGAGCGTACCGAAACGGACGACCTCACCTTCAAGGCCGCCCTCCGGCGTGCCGATCGACCCGCCAAGAGCGGTCAGCGACAGCGGCTGCGGAAACGGAGAAACGATCTCGGCGCGTTCGGAGACCCGTTCCCAGTAAGGCATCTCGAAGGTTTCGATTTTGACATTCTTGAAGCCGAGGCTTTTGAGTTTCGCCGCACCCCAGTCTCTGGCGCGCGCCTCCGCTTCGGACCCGCCGAGGCGGGGACCTACTTCGGTCGTCAAGCTTTCAAGAACCTCCCAGGCGAGATCGTTCTTGAGCCCCTGATCTATGAGCCGGTCGACCGTGCGCGCCTGCTCTGGCGTTAGCGCGGGCGAAGGCGCCGCCTCCTGCGCCGAAACGGACGACGTGACAACAATAGACGCGGCGAGCGCCGCCGTGGCGAAACCTCTGACAATCATGGGAGCCCCTCGTAGTGAATCGGTTCGCCCATGATCGCGCTTGTTGCGTTGAGGTCAACCGGCGGCGCCGCCCATTCACGAATTAATGAGCGGAGACGCCGTTGGCGCGGGCCTTTTTCTTCGCAAATGCAGTGACCGCCGACGGCAGCAGCTGGAAGCCGGGATCGAACTCTGTGTAGTTGCAGAGCAGTTCCTCGCCGGCGGCGATGTCCCGCAGCGCATAGCCCTCGATGACCTTGGTGAAGTCGGTGTTCGGCTCCAGCGTGTGGTTCATGAACCGGCCATTGTCGATTTCGATCACCAGCATGTCCGGGCGATCATGCGCCGGGTATGCATATTTGGTCAGGAACTCACGCATCATCGGCGTCTGTTCCTGCAACCAGGTCGAGGGCACAAGCCGGTCGAAACTCGGGTCGTAGCGCCAGATCAAAGCGCCCTTTTTTATACGTTTCGCGGCGAATACGCCCACGCCTTCGACGTCGCTCGCGGCGACGTAAGTCGGAACAAGCATCATTTGCAGATAGTCTCCAGGCCGGACAATGGGACGGCAGCCCCGTGCGCAAGGGCGCACAATCCTTACTCTGATCGCCCTCGCGACCAGGCCAACCAAACGGCTCGACGGCGACAATAGCAAATCGTCAAAGCGCGGAGGATTTCAAGAGGAAAAATGAAGCCCGGCAAAAATTATCCGAACCGGGCAAGCCAGTCTTTGCGCCCGGCGGACCAGACGTCGAGGCGCAAACCCCAGAGCTCGAAGACCTCGCCCGACTTTTCCTCTCCGATCTTCTTCGCCACCGCCTGGCTGTTGGCGTTTTCCGGATCGATGAGGGAGATGACCCTCGGAAGGTCTGGGAACTGATCAAATATCCACCGGACCGAGGCGATCGCCGCTTCGGGCGCATAGCCCTTGCCCCAGTGTTCTTTTCTAATCCCCCAGCCGCATTCAAGCGCCGGCCAGCCCTCCGGCTTCCACGGACCAACGCGGCCGACCCAGTCGCCTGTCGCCTTTTCCTCAACCGAGAAAAAGCCGAAGCCTCTTATCTGCCAGTGGCCAAGCAGCATCGCCGCGCCGCGCCATTCATCCATGCGGGGCCGGACTTTCCCATCGGGGGTCAGATAGGCCGCCATGCCGGGATCCTGCATCATCTCCACATGGCTCTCGACGTCGCGCGCCTCCATCGGACGGAGCACAAGGCGTTCTGTTTCAAGCCGGATCGACATGGGGAGTCTCCAAGAGCGTTTCAGCAAGGCGTTCGACGCGGCGCGCATTGCCGGCCCAGGTGAGGTCGTCACGCAACAGCCGCGCGCGCGCCGCCGAGCCGAGCCGAGCGCGAAGCTCGCCGTCTTCCACGAGCGCCGAGAGCGCCCTGTCAAAACCGCCCTCTTCCTGACCGAACAGCAGCGCCTCTTCGCCGCCCCGGAGCGCCTCCCGGATATTGGCGCCCGCCGGGGCGATGATCGCCTTGCCGAGCGCCATGTATTCAAAAAGTTTCAAGGGCGACGCGTAAGGGGTCACCGCCGGCTGCAGGGCGACGTCGAAGGCGGCGACGTGATCGGCGAGATGCTCGCGCTGTACGACGCCGGCGAACCGTACGCGGTCGCTGACGCCAAGTTCAGCAGCGAGCGTCTCGAGGCCCGGACGCACGGGACCGTCGCCGACGAGAAGAAAAGCGAGATGCCGGTTCTCATGCGCCGCGAGAAACCGGATCACCCGATCGACCCGGTGCCATTCGCGCACGAAGCCCGTGAAGCCGAGAACAAGCTTGTCTTCAAGACCGTACCGGCGGCGGACGGCCCAGCCATCGCGCTCGATCAAAAAATCGGCGCCCACGCCGTTGTGAATAACCTCGATGCGGTCGCCGGGAACACCCGCCGCCCGAACATAGTCGGCGAGCGCATTGCTGACCGGCAGCACCATATCGGCGGCGCGCCAGATCGCCGCTTCGCTCCTTCGGGCGAAATCTTTGAGCGCCAGGCCGCCATGCGCGCGGCGCTCGTCGACCAGGGGAGCGTTCACTTCAAGCAACATGGGCAGGCCGGCGCGGCGCTTCAGCCAGGCCCCCGCATGATAGAAAAGGTTGTATCTTTCATAGAGCACGTCGGGCCGCGTTTCCGCCGCGAGCGCCGCAAGCCGGCGATAGCCGAGAAAAGAATATCCGTACTCGGCGCATTCGTAGAGCGGTCCGGGCAAAAACCGCTTCATCCCGCCGCCCTCTCCGGCGTCAAGCGCCTTCGCATCGCCGCTGTCGGGACCCGCTATCACCACCTCGCAACCGCGCGCAGCGAGCGCCTCCGTGAGCTCGCGGATATGCACATATTGCCCGTCCGCCGAACGGGTGCGATGCGAGTAAAGGATTTTCATGAACCCCGTTCTATCGTGATGCGCGCCGCCTTCAATGCGCCTTTAGGTGGAGCCGGGACAGCCGTCTTCCCCGCATAAGCGCAAGATGCGCGGATTCTTTCGCCCTTACCGCCGCTTCCGCCTTGCCAGCCCCCGCCGCACGGCGCGAAGCTATAGCGAACGGACAAGGAGGCGGCGATATGCGTAAGGGACTGGCTCTATTGGCGGCGGCGGCCGCGCTCGGCGCCACGGGGGCGATCGCTCATCCGGGACCGAAACTGCTCACCGCCGGCCCCGCGAAAGAGAAAACAGCGATGACGCCCGGCATGACATTCGAGGACATCAACGGCGTGCATGTATTTCGGAGCGCGAAAAAACCCGCCGCGGCGCTTGCCGGCGCGGGTCTGCTTTCTCACAGCATGAATATTGAAGTCGCCATAGAGAAACGCGTCTGGCGGGCGTTCCGTCCCATGCGCACACAAGGCTTCTATACCGGGCGCGGCCCGAAATCCCGTCGCTACACCCAGGGCTTTTACAGCGGCGACTGAACCGGCTCAGGCGAGAGCCGGTTCAAGGTTTTTGCACGCGTCCATCAATTCCGTCACAGCATCGACGGAATTGTCGAACATCGCTTTTTCGTCAGCGGTGAATTTCACTTCAACGATGCGCTCAGCGCCTTCATCGCCGATGACAATCGGCACGCCCACATACATGTCGTTGAGGCCGTACTGTCCGGTGAGATGCGCCGCGCAAGGGACGACAACCTTTTTATCCTTCAGATAACTCTCGGCCATCTGGATCGCCGAGGCCGCAGGCGCATAGTAGGCAGAACCGGTTTTGAGCAGCGCGACAATCTCGCCGCCGCCCTTGCGGGTGCGGTCAACGATCGCATCGATCCGATCCTGCGTCGTCCATCCCATCTCGATCAGGTCAGGCAGCGGAATGCCGGCGACCGTTGAATACCGGGTCAGCGGGACCATGGTGTCGCCGTGACCGCCGAGTACGAAGGCTGTCACGCTCTCGACCGACACGTTGAACTCTTCTGCAAGGAAGTAGCGGAAGCGCGCCGAGTCGAGAATGCCCGCCATGCCCACGACCTTGTTATGCGGCAGGCCGGAGAATTTCTGCAGCGCCCAGACCATGGCGTCGAGCGGATTGGTGATGCAGATGACAAACGCATTCGGCGCGTATTTGGCGATCCCTTCGCCCACCGCCTTCATGACCTTGAGGTTGATACCGACGAGGTCGTCGCGGCTCATGCCGGGCTTGCGCGGTACGCCGGCGGTGACGATGCAGACATCGGCGCCGGCGATATCGGCGTAGTCCTGCGTGCCCTTCAGGCGGCTGTCATACCCGTCGACCGGAGAGCTTTCAGCAATATCAAGGCCCTTGCCCTCAGGGATCCCCTCCGCAATATCGAACAGGACGACGTCGCCGAGCTCCTTTTGCGCGGCGATATGGGCGAGCGTGCCGCCAATCATGCCGGAACCGATCATCGCGAGTTTTTTGCGGGCCATAGAGAATATCTCCTTAAAACTGGGGCGGCGCTAAAGCCGCTATTATCCGTCGGCGCCGGTCTAGCGCGTCAATGAGAGGGGAGCAACGTGTCTGTTCGCTTCTAATTCTCAGCCGCGACGCCGCTCACTCGTTGCCGATAGGCGGACGGCGTTTCGCCGACAATTTCCTTGAATGCGCGATTAAATGTCGCTTTCGAATTGAAGCCTGCGTCATGCGCCAGGGCGAGCAGGGATCGGCCAGCGGCGGCGTCTCCGGCGAGCAGTTTTTTAGCCTCCTCCACTCGGCGCCGATTGATATAGGCAGGCACGCTCACATCGTGCAGCCGGTTCACCGCCTCCGACACGCGGCGCGGCCTAAGCGAGAGGGCCGCAGCCAGCCTGTCGAGCGTCACCTCCGGATCCGCAAATAAGCGCTCCTGTTCCAGGACATCATCAAGGGCCTTTAAGATGGCCTCATCTTCTTGTGTGGAAGTTGAAACATGCCGCGCCGAGAACAGCACGCGGTCGTCCCACAGCCCACCCAGCAAAAAACCGTTCATCAACAACACAATGGAGATCAGCAACGCGTTGCGGGTCCACAATACCGGGCCGTTCTCGATGAATTCGCAATTGAAATTCGTCGCCACCACGGTCAGGCCGATCATTAGGCCGGTCATCGCAGCAGCCAGCGCCGCCCACTGAAGCCTGCGCGCCGGGCTATTGCTTGCGAGTTTCGGGCGAACGTTCCGCCATGACAGCCAGGCGTATCCCAACAAGCTTACGCCGGCGGCTGCGGCGTAAAGATGAATGCTGAAATCCAGCACGCCGAAATACAGCGCGGCGGCCAAGGTCGCGACGGCGACGAAAAACGGGATTCCGTGCCAGACATCCTTCCAGCGCAATCCTCTTCGGGGTTCAGCGAAATTGAGGAAGTAAAGGTAAAATAACGGCCCATATACGAGGCTCAAAGCAGCCCTGAGCTCTGATAAAGCAAGACTGGAACGGGTCTGATGCGCAAACTCCCCAGCCATTTGCAGCGCGAACGTAAAAAAGATCAGCGGCAATGCAGGATTAGCGCTGCGCCCAAAGAACCTGAGCGCGAGCAGTCCCGCAGCAAGCAGCAGGCCGTTTGCAGCAATCAGCAATTGCAGGGCAGAAGCAAATGAAAACGTCACGATAGCGCAAGCCTCTACCGCGCTAGCCGGCTGCGTCTAAGCCAAACCGTCGCGCAAAATCTGCGATTCGCCGCAAAAAGACGTCTCAATTTGCGCAAACTGCTACATATGACGCGACATATCTTTATCATCGTTGTTTTTTCAAACAACTTGATCTTTGACCACCCTACTTTCAGGAGCCCCGATATGAAACTGATACCCGTCGCCGCCGCAGCATTATTGGCGTTTTTATCCCCAGTCGCGACCGCACAACAGGAAGAAAGCGCCGAAACCGCCGCGCCGTCCTCAGCCAGAGCTCATGGAGGGGAACGGTTCGCCATTGATCATATCTTTTTCTTTTCTGATCGTTTCGCGCCGGAACTCGCTTACGCACAACAACACGGCTTCGACCGTTGGCCATTTCCAAACACCCATACCGGGCAGGGCACGACCGGCGCCTATATGTATTTCGACAATGTCTACATTGAGTTCTTGTGGGTGGATGACCCGGAAGCCGCGGAGGCTAATATTCCCCGCATACATTCCGACTTTAACCTCCGTAACGACTGGCGCAAGAACCCCGATATTTCGCCATTCGGCATCGGATTAAAGGATTACGAGGAAGATAAGCCGTCGCCCTTCGAGACTAAAGAATACACCGCGGAGTGGATGCGCGGAAATTTCTCCCTGTACTCCACGAAAGGCGCGGAAAACGAGAAAGAACCTTACACATTTTTCCTGCCGCTAGAAATTACAGGCGAGGCAAGAGCCACCTTTGGCCCGCAATCCGCTCAACATCTCGAACACCCAAACGGCGCCCGGGTTCTGACAGGCGTTAAACTCGTCCTGCCGAAAGGACAAAAGCTCTCCCAAACATTAAAGACGCTAGAAAAAGAAGGCGTCCTCGAGATCGGTCATGGCGACGCGCATCTGATGGAACTTACCTTTGACGACGGCAAGCAAGGAAAGACGGCGGATCTTCGTCCGCATTCGCCATTCATCATCCGTTATTGATCAAGACTTCCGCACAAGAGCGAGACCGGCGGCGGCGCCCAGCAACACGCCGCCGGTAATGCGATGACGCCAGCGGCCGACCCGGGCCAGAAGAGGCTTGAGCCGCGCGGCGAAGATCGCCCAGCAGCCGTCCAGAACAGCCGCAATGACAATGAACGTCACGGCCAGAACAACGAGCTGCGGCATCGCCGGCGCCGAGGGCGAAACGAACAAGGGAAGAAAGGCGCCGTGGAAAAGCAGTGCTTTCGGATTGGTCAGATTGACGAAAAACGCTTCGGCGACAGTACGCCGGGCGGATCGCTGAACCGCCGTCGCGGGCGCCAGGTCCTCGACAGGCGCGCGCAAGGCCTTGACGCCGAGATAGAAAAGATAGGCGACGCCCGCCCATTTAATCCAGAAAAACGCTTCCGCAGCTGTGCTGAGGATGAGCGACAGCCCTACGACCACGACCGCCAGTTGAAGCGCCGACGCCGCGGCGGAGCCGATCAACGCCATGAACCCGTGACGCAATCCGTGCGCCAGCGTTGTGGCGACGAGATAGGCGACCATCGGCCCGGGGGTCAGCACAAGCAACGCTGACGCCGCTGCAAAAGCGAGATAAAGCTCGAGCGGCATCATGGCGCAGCGCTCAGAGCCGCTTGCGAAGGAAGAGCATCACGGACGAAGACTGATAGCGGTCCCCGCTGATATTGAGCTCAAACGGCCCGGCGGGCGTAAAATCCTCAGTATTCGGACCGAATACGAGCCTCTTCGTCCTCACGAAGAGATATTCAACATCAGTCGACCAACCGTCGCCCATGGATACGGACAATCCGGCCCGTCCCTGATAGGCGAGCGCGGCGTCGCGCATGCCGCGTTCGTTCTCTATGAAAGCGCCACCAACCCCACCGCCGATATAGGGCGTGACCGCGCTTTTGGTGTAGAAATCGAAATAGAAATTCGACATCAGGAAATGGCCGGAGACATTTTCATCCGGCGCCGCGTTGGAGACTTCGAACCCGCCCTCGAACAAGCGCTGGGTGGAAACTTCAGACTGCGTATAACGATATTCAAGTTCTGTCCGGATTCCGTCTGCATAATCAAAACCGATCGCCGCCGTCCCGGCCCATCCGCTTTTGAAGTCGAGCGTTTGGCTGTCGGGATTACAGCCGATCGCGAGGCATACAACGGTGTCAGGATTCCTAGCGAACGACTGTTCCCAGCCGTTCACGAAAGTCGCGCCGCCGCCGATGCGGATATAGCCGCCATCTTCAAGGGGCGCGGCGCCTTCCTGTGCGAAAGCCGTTCCCCCTGTAACTGCAGCCGCCAGAAAAAACGCCGTTACTATTCTCACGTCACACTCCTCCGCCGGACGCCCAGAGACTACCCAGCCACGAGGGCGCGGGCAACCGCCAAGCGCTCAACCGGAAGGCTGACGCGACGGCCGCGCTCAGAGCCGGCCTTTCTCCTTCGCCATGGCGATGACAACGGGAGAAAGCAGCAGGATCGCGATCAGGTTCGGAAACGCCATCGACGCGTTGGCGAGATCGCCAAACTTCCAGATAAAATCGATCTGCTGAAGCGCGCCAACGAAAACCATGACAACCCAGATGACGCGGACCGGCTTTGCGATCCAGTCGCCGAACAGATAGGTCGCCGCCTGCTCCATATAGTATGACCAGCCAAGAATCGTGGTGAAGGCGAATAGCGCCAAAGCCACGGCGATGAAAATACCGCCCGGTGAAATGGTGGTCCCGAAAACCGAAACATCGGGTAGCGCGTGGCCGAATACAGCCGTCGTCACCTGGGCGCCTTGCAGCGTTGACTGCCAGGCATACTCAACGGTGCCGCCGTCAGCCCCGGGGAACACTCCCGGCACCGCCAGAATGACGAGCGCCGTCATCGTGCAGATAACGATCGTGTCAATAAACGCGCCGAGCATCGCGATCTCACCCTGGAACACGGGATCATCCGTCTTCGCCGCGGCGTGTGCGATCGCTGTCGAGCCTTGCCCAGCTTCGTTGGAGAAAAGGCCTCTCGCCACGCCGGCGCGCACGGCCTGCAGAACGGCGTAACCGGCGATCCCGCCGCCCGCTTGCTCAAGACCGAATGCGTAGGCGAATATCTTGCCGAAGGCTTCCGGCACATGCTCCGCATGCATCACAAGCATGATGATCGCGATCAGAATGTAACCGAGCGCCATCGCCGGCACGATCTTGCCGGCGACGGAGCCGATCGACTTGATACCTCCGATAATGACAATGAAAGCGGCGATCGCAACGACAAGCCCCGACACCCATGTCGGAACACCCGATGACGCCTCCATTGCCGTCGCAATCGAATTCGCCTGCGTCATGTTGCCGGTGACGACGGCTGAAAACATCGTGCCGAGCGCAAAGAACAAAGCGAGCCAGTGCCACTTCCCGGAAAGGCCGTTCTTGATGTACATCATCGGGCCGCCATGGGTGGTCCCGTCCGGATGGCGTTCGCGATACTTCACCGCCAGGCTCGATTCCGCAAAAGCCGCCGCCATGCCGACGACCGCCGTCACCCACATCCAGAAAATCGCGCCCGGGCCGCCGAGGGTCAGCGCGGTCGCAACGCCGGCGAGGTTGCCGGTGCCGACCTGGCCGGACAGCGCCGTCGAAAGCGCGTTCCATGGCGTGATGTCGCCGCCGGAAGAATCATCGGTAGAGCCGCTGCGGCTACGGAAGAAAAGATTGCCGAAAGCCGGAAACAGGCGCCGGATCGGCAGAAACTTCAGCCGGATCATGAAATAAAGGCCCGCGCCCAGCAGCACGACCACCATCGGCGCCGGTATCCAGTACCCATTCCAGTCCGCGCCGCCCCAGATGAACCCGCTGACACTGTCAACGGATGCGTAAAACTCTTCCATACTTATTACCCGCCCTTATTCGCCTCAGCGCGTCTCATCGCGCTTCTTGTTGAAATTTGGAGGAGATTAGGCGGGGCCGGGGCGTATGGGCAAGGACCAGCGGGCTAAAATCTCGATTCCTCTTCCGGACAGCCCCATTTCGCCGCGCCGGGCGCAGTTTCGGCCCCGAATACGGCGGGCCCGCCTCATCACCGCCAGTCTATCCGCAGCCGTGAAGCGGCGGGTCCTGATGGCGGGATCAGTCTTCGTCGATGATCGGCGTCGTTGAATCATCGCCGTCATAGGCCTCTTCGAGCGGGTCGAATTTGCCGTCGCCTTCAACGATCTCGTCAGCCGCCACAGCGCCGGCCCCGACGACAGCCGCAACGCAGCCGGAAAGAGACATGCCTGAAGCCGCAAGGCCAGCTACTATCAAAAACCGTTTCACATCCGTCATGTCACGCTCCTTTGCATTCCAGCCCCTCATCAGCCTGAAACCCAGAATAGCGCAAAACCATCGGGGGCGAACCCCGACCGCAAGCTCACGGTTTTGTTATCGAGTGCGAAAACGCCGGCGCGAATGGGCGTAATTCCAAGCCGTCTGCGGGACAGCGCCCCGCAGACGAAAACACCTAACCGGATGGTAATCTCCGGTTTGATCGCATGCGCAAAGCCTATTCGGCTTTTTCGCCTTCGGCGGCGGCTTCCTCGGCCGGGGCCTCTTCCGCAGCAGGCTCTTCAGCCGGCGCAGCAGCGGCTTCTTCAGCGGCGGCCTTGGCGGCTTCTTCCTTCTCTTTGCGCTCGGCTTCGCGTTCCTTGGCTTTTTCGCCCGGCTCGCCCTTCTTCGGATTATTGCCGTGCTCCCATTTCACCAGATCGTTGGCGGCGAGAAAGCGCGCCACGCGATCGGACGGCTTGGCGCCGACGCCGAGCCAATGCTTGACGCGTTCCTCATTATACTGAACGCGGTTTTCATCGTCTTTTTTAAGGAGCGGGTTATAGGTGCCGATCTTTTCGATGAAGCGACCGTCGCGGGGCATGCGGCTGTCGGCAACAACAATCGAATAGAACGGACGCTTCTTCGCCCCGCCCCGGGCCAGTCTGATTTTAAGTGACATTGGTTTTCCTTTCTTGAACTTAGAATTCTCTACTTCTTCTTTCCCAAACCCGGCAGACCGCCCATTCCCGGCGGCATCGGCGCTTGACCGGAGAGCGCCTTTTCAACAGCGTCGAAATCGATCTCTTCCGTATCCTGACTTTTCGCGCCCTTTGAAGGCTTCATCAGCTCGGCGGCGCCCGCCGGAGCGCCCATGCCCCCGGGCATACCGCCGCCCATACCGGCGAGTTGCGACGCCAATCCCTTCATGCCGCCCCGGCCCATCTTTTTCATCATGTCAGCCATCTGGCGATGGGCTTTGACAAGCTTGTTGATCTCCTGAACCGACGTTCCGGAACCGGCGGCGATCCGCTTCTTGCGCGAAGCGTTCAAAACCTTCGGACTTTTACGCTCCTTTTTCGTCATGGAGCTGATGATCGCTTCCTGGCGAACAATCTCCCTGTCGTCGAGACCGCCCGCCTGATCGACCATCTTCTTCATTTTGCCCATGCCGGGCATCAGCCCCATGATGGCGCCGAGCCCGCCCATCTTGCGCATCTGGCGAAACTGGTCGGCGAGATCGTCCATGTCGAACTCGCCCTTGGCCATTTTCTTCGCCGCCTTCTTGGCCTTGGCGACGTCGATTTCTTCACTGGCTTTCTCAACCAGCGAAACAATGTCGCCCATGCCGAGAATGCGCCCCGCCATGCGTTCGGGCTCGAAGGTGTCGAGCGCGTCGAGCTTTTCGCCGACGCCGATGAACTTGATCGGTGCCCCGGTGACCGCACGCATGGAAAGCGCGGCTCCGCCGCGGGCGTCGCCGTCGATGCGGGTCATCACGACGCCGGTGACGGGCGTTCTTTCCTTGAACTTCTGGGCGGTTTGAACGGCGTCCTGACCGGTGAGCGAGTCGACGACGAGAAGGGTCTCAATCGGGTTCGTCTCGCGGGCGATGTCGGCGACTTCCGCCATCAACTGCTCATCGATGGAAAGCCGGCCCGCGGTGTCGAGCATGACGACGTCATAACCGCCAAGGCGCCCGGCCTCAATCGCCCGCCGGGCGATGTCGCGCGGCGCCTGACCGGCAATGATGGGGAGGGTTTTGACGTCAACCTGCTCGCCCAAAATTTTGAGCTGCTCTTGCGCAGCCGGCCGGCGCGTGTCGAGCGAGGCCATCAGGACCTTTTTCTTTTCACGCTTCTGGAGGCGCAGTGCGATCTTGGCCGTCGAGGTTGTTTTACCCGAGCCCTGAAGGCCGACCATCATGATCGCAGCGGGCGGCGTTGTTGCAAAATTGAGGGCGGCGTCGACGTCGCCGCCGAGCATCTCGACCAGCGCGTCGTGGACGATTTTAACGACCTGCTGGCCCGGGGTCACCGAACGCAGGACCTCCGTTCCGACAGCGCGCTCCTTGACCCTGGCGATGAAATCCTTGGCGACAGGAAGCGCGACATCTGCCTCGAGAAGCGCGATCCGCACCTCGCGCAAGGCGGCGTCGACGTCTTTTTCCTCCAAGGCTCCCTTGCCGCGAAGCTTTTCAAAGACGGAGCCAAGCCGCTCGCTCAAGCTTTCAAACATCAGGCTTCATCCTCGATCAGAAACATCAGGGCGCGGTTGCTGAGGGCGCGCGGGCGATGACGGTGCGCCTCTCCATCCGGAATGAACAGCGCGTCGCCCGCGTGGAAGACGGCTTTCTCGCCGTCGAAATCGATTTCGAGATCGCCTTCGACGATCATGCCGACATGCCCGGCAACGCACCAGTGGGGGTGGTCAGTCTTCGGGCTCAGCTCGACAAGGCGGAAAACCTTGCCGTTCTGTACGATGCGCTTGAGGCGCGCCGTCCCTTCAAGGGCCGGCTCCCAGTCGACATCCGCAAAGACAAGGCGATAGTCCAACATCGATCCTCATAACCAAACGCAGTTTGCCGCCGCGGGCGAAGCCCGCAAACTCAAGTTTTGCGGCGGCAAATGCAGTCTGCCGCCGCGGGCGAAGGCCCGCCAATTTTATTTCGACCGCCTTCGCGGTCGGGGCGAAGCCCGCAAACTCAAGATTTGCGGCGGCAAACGCAGTTTGCCGCCGCGGGAGCATTACTCCGGCGGCGGTGCATCCCCGGTCTCGTCCCATTTTCACGCTGGGGGTCGTACCGGTAGACGCGGGAAAGGTCAGATTTCCCGAAAGCGGTGGCGATATAGGCGCTGGAGGGCTGAAAAGCAAGCATTAGGGGAGAATTACGAAACGGGGCGCTCGCGCGAGGGGAGAGAGGATGCGGAGCGCCCCGCCCCATAACTTCGCCGTTAAGCGAAGAGCCATTCCCGACCTACATATAGGATGTCCGGCACAGAGTTAAAATTGATAATATTAATGACCTAATTCGAAAAAATCGATTAAATTAAGTCGCGATAAGTCAAGAATCGGGTGGCCGGCGATCTCGAAAACGGTATGCGTCGTAACTAGACAAAATCTTGAGGAGAAAGCATGCACCAGCCTGACTTGGCGCAAAGTTATGTCGATCGCTGGTTTTTGCCCCTTGAAGCCGTCAGTCGCTCAATTGGCGTCAGCAATGATGAAACGCGCACATTATTGGATTGCAAATGCGCCCCAGGTCCGATTTACGCCTATTCGGAAAATGACGGCTGGTGGAGCGCATTGGCAGCCTATACAGGCGTAACAGACCCAAAACCACCAGCGTCCGCGCGTCAATGGTATTCGCATGGCGCAGTATGGTGGTTGCGCCGCGCCATAATGGCGGTGCGTGACGGCGCCTCTTTCTCGCGGGCCGCCCACTTAAATGCAGCTCGCTTTCACAGCGCCTTCGAACGAGAAATTTCAATACAGCGTTTCGCCAACTACGCGTATCCGCAATGTTTTAAAGATGGCGCGCTGCTTACAGACGTTATCGCCGAAACTGCAGCGAACGAATGGGACGCCTGGATTAAAGGCGCTTATGGCGTTTGCCTGCGTTTCTTCACGGCGGAGAGTTGCATACGGAAAGAGGCGCTTGGCGCGCGCATCAAAGCACATTTGAACGCCAACGCCGCCAGCGAAGATTTGCTGGATGAAGATACTCTTTTGACGTTGTGCGAGAGCCTTGCCGCGCTGGTGCTTCCGTTCGCTCCATGGGAACGACACACCGGCACCCCCGGCAAAGCGATCGACACGCCGCTCACACAACTTCGGCTTGGGGCTGAATACCCCTACGGATAAGCGCTTTACTGCGTCGCCTTCGAGCGGAATACGTCTTCATCGAGCTCGTGCTCCCATTTCGCCACCGTCACGGCGACGGTCGCATCGCCGGTGACGTTGACGACAGTGCGCATCATGTCGAGCAGGCGATCGAAGGGGAAGATAAAGCCGACGACGAGCGCCGTGTGTTCCGGCGTCACGTTGAACACTTCAAGGACGGTCGCCAGCAGGAAGAGCGACGCGGAAGGAATGCCCGCGGCGCCGATCGAAACCAGCGCAGCGGTAAGCGCGATCAGCACATAATGCTGCGGCTCCAGCGTGTAACCGAAGGCCTGCGCCGTGAAGAGCGCGACAATGCCGAGATAAAGCGCTGTGCCGTCCATGTTGATGGTCGCGCCGAGCGGCAGGACAGAACCCGCAACGGATTTCGAGACGCCAAGGTTTTTCGACACGTTGGAGATCGTCACCGGCAGGGTCGCGGAACTCGACGAGGTGGAATAGGCGACCATCTGCGCATCGAGAATGCCGCGGAAGAAATTGATGAAGGGAAGTTTCAGCCCGAACTTGATAATGCCGCCATAGACGAGCCCCATGTGAATGAAGCAGCCGAGATAGACGGCGACGAAAAGCCATAAAATCGCAGTGAACGTCTCAACGCCGCGCGTTCCGGCGACCCAGGCGATCAGCGCGAAGACCCCGAAAGGCGCAAGCTCCATCACCCACTGGGTGACGCCAAGCACCTTGTCGGATGCATAGGTAAAAAAGCGCGATACCGGCGCGCCGGCGGCGCCAAGAAAAAGCACGACAATTCCAAAGACAAGCGAGGTGAAAATAACGACGAGGATATCCCCGGACGACATCGCAACGCCGAGCGCGAAAAGGCCCACAAACAAGACGCCCGATAGCTGCTTCTTTTCACCCTTCCCCACCGAGCGCATGGCGACGATCACGGCGATCAGCACCAGCACTCCTGTCAGCGCGAGCGTCATCATATCGCCGGAAAAAAGCTGCTCGAACGGGTTTTTCGTCGCCATGCCTACAATCCGGTCCCAGAAGCCCGCGGCTTCCGTGGCGACCTGTCTTGGCTCCGCGCCGCCAAGGTCGACGCCCGCGCCGGGACGAAAGACCGTTCCCATGATGAGGCCGATAATGTTGGCGAAAAAAGTCGTCATTAGATAGAGCATGATCGTCTTAAGGCCGATCGTGCCAAGCTTCGCCGGGTCGCCGAGCGCCAGAACGCCCGCCACCAGCGTCATGAAAATCAGCGGGATGATCACGAGGCGGATCATCGCGATGAAGATATCGCCGATGATCTTGATCTCGGTGAGCAGCGCGGCGCCTTTTTCCGCGCCCATGAATTGAGTAACGGCGAGACCGAAGACGACGCCAAGCGCCAGCCCGAGAAAGACGCGTTTCCAGAGTTTAACGCCGAACCACCAGGCCATGGGCCTCTCCCTTGATTATCGCCGGACCGCCAGCGCCATTCTTGCTACGTCAATTCGCCCAATGGAGGCAAAAACGGCATATATTCGTTCCAGCCAAGCAATAGCGAGAAGGCGTAATGGATCGCCGGCGCGCTGAGACCCGCCAGGACCACATAGAACAGGGCGGCGCCAAGCCTCATCCTGAACACAAGAGGAGGCAGCAAAACCGTCAGCAAAGCCGGAACCGTATAATAAACCGTCCATGGAAGCCCGGCATTGGCGCCGTATTTGGCGAAAAGCATGCCGCCGCCCGATACGATAGCGGCGACCAGCAGAACAAGCGCGAAGTTAGGCCGCGGCTTGTTCGCCAAGGTCACGACCTGAATGATCAGTGCAAGGACGATGATAGACGCCGCGATCATGATCGGAAATCTGAAAATCTCAGACATTAAGCCCTCAGAAATCCGCGCTTCTCATGCGCCGTATCATTCCGCATCGCCCATCAGCATACTGGCGAAATAGGCGTATTCCAGCGCTGTCCGGTGCGCGAGCTGATCCTGATTGGCCGTACCGCCATGACCACCCTCGATATTCTCATAGTAATAGAAGTCATAGCCGAGGTCCGCCATTTTCGCCGCAGCCTTTCGGGCGTGTCCGGGATGGACGCGGTCATCCTTGGTCGAGGTGTAGAACAGGACCTTCGGATAAGGCTCGCCCGCCTTAAGATTCTGATAAGGAGAATACTCCGAAATATAGGCCCATTCTTCGGGAACGTCAGGATTGCCGTATTCTCCCATCCACGACGCGCCGGCGAGAAGCTTGTTGTAGCGCTTCATGTCGAGAAGCGGCACGCCGATATCGATCGCCGCGTATAGGTCGGGCCGTTGCGTCAGCATCGCCCCCATCAGAAGGCCGCCATTCGACCGGCCTATCGCACCGAGTTTTTGTGGGCTGGTGACGCCGGTTGCGATAAGATCCTCGGCAATCGCAATGAAATCGTCGAAGGCCCGCTGCCGGTTTTCCTTAAGCGCCGCCTGATGCCAGCCCGGTCCGTATTCCGAACCGCCGCGAATGTTCGAAAGCACTAAAACACCGCCACGCTTGATCCACATGAGGCCGGCAAGCGCACCATGCTGCGGACGGGCGGCGTCGGAATAATAGACGGGCAGAGTCGGAATAAGAAAACCGCCATAGCCGTACTGGATCGTCGGCGCGTTACCCTGTTTCAGAACGCTGTCGCGCCCCATAATGAAATAGGGAACTTTCGTTCCGTCTGCGGAGGTTGCAAAGCGCTGTTCAACGACAATGCCCGTCGGATCGTAAAACGCCGGCGTTTGGGCGACCTTCTCAACCTGATTGTCCGCCGAGACGTAATAAAGGGAATCCGCTGTCGTCAGGCTTTCAAATGAGATCATGGCGTCGTCGGTGCCGCCGCCGGCGGAAACGATGGATACGACGCCGTTCGCGGGCATGGCGATGGGCGCGACAGTCCAGACGCCGCTCTCATCATCGCGGGCAACCCGTGCGGCGGCGCCCGCAACGTCGTCGAGATACTGAACGACGATGTTCGACTTGCCGACCCTGACGCTCCCGATCGACTGGTTGCCGGCGGCGGTCATAACGGTTTCAACAGCGCCGTCTGAAAGATCGAACGCCACTACCGCCCCTTGCGGATAATCAGCGCCGTCGTGCGTCCAGTCTTCGCGCAGGAAGAAAATCGCCCGGCCATCGAGAACGCCCTGCAAGTCGGCATTCATCGGCAACGGCAACCGCACCAGCTCTCCCTTGTCATAGTAATATTCCGACTCGAAGAACGAGACGGACCGGCTGACAAAGACATGCGCGCCGTCCTCGCTCTGATCCACATAGGGCCAGACGGCGACATCGGTTTTTTCGCCTTCGAAATAGACGGGCGCATCTTCCAGCGCCGTTCCACGCCGCCAGACGCGCAATGTCCGCGGATAACCGGAATCCGTCAGCGCGTTTTCGCCAATATCGGTACCGACCAGCAACGCATCGGCGTCGATCCAGGAAAGTCCGCTCTTGGCCTCCGCAAGATAAAAGCCGCCTTCGACGAAGGATTTGGTTTCCGTGTTGAACTCCCGCCAGACGCCAGCGTCCTTGCCGCCGATCGACATCTCCACCATGCAATGCACATAGGCGGGCCCGAGGCACGCCGTCGATCCACGGATCCAGTTTTCGCCTTCCGCTTCGGCGAGCGCATCGAAATCGATCACCGTTTCCCAAGCGGGCGAACCGGCGCGGTAGCTCGCAGTATCAGCCCGGCGCCAGACGCCCCGGACATGTTCATCGTCCTGCCAGAAATTATAGACGCGGCCATTGTGGATGGACCCGAGTGCGATGCGCGCCTCGGACGTTAAAACGGAAAGCGCCTCGCCATATAGCGCCTCGAACCGCGGATCGGCCTCCAGTTCGCCGAGGGACCGTTCGTTTTGAGCCCGAACCCACTGAAGCGCCTCCTCGCCTTCGACTGCTTCCAGCCAAAGATACGGATCGTCACCGGCCTGCTCCTGCGGCGCCTTCTCTCCGCATGCTGACGCCAAGGCCGACAATGCGGCGACTGCTATGATTTTTCTCATCCTACTGCCCTCCCCGGCGGGTTTTCCCTTATAGGCGTTAACCATACAAAGCTCGCCGCCCCCCGCAAGTCCGGACGCGAACCCCCTGAAAATTACAGGCAAAGTAAAAATGTAACAGCGCCCTTAGGGAAGGTTTGAGCGCTGGCCGATAGTTTGCAGATGTCCGCAAGCGAACAACCATATCGGGAATATTAATAATGTCGAAATCGGACGAACGGCGCTACCGGCGGATCAGCCTCGATCTTCCGGCGCAGATTGTAGTGAATACGGTCGACGAATGCGAAGGGCGCCTGCTCAACATCTCTCCGGGCAATCTCGCGGTCATCGCCGACATCAAGACCGTTCCCGGCGACGCCGTGGTCCTGCGCATCAAGGATCTCGATGTCATTGAGGGCACCGTCGCCCGGGTCTTCCCGGACGGGTTCGCCGTTTCATTCGTTCTTTCCAAGAAGCGCCGCGCGATCCTAACCGAAAAGCTGATGCTCTTGAGCAACCGGCCTTTCGCAATCGGTCTTGAAGACCGCCGCAACGCGCCGCGCCACCGCCGGGAAGGCGAGCGCACAGTGTGCCGCCTCGCCGACGGCTCCACGCTCTTCGCCAAGGTTATCGATATTTCCGTCGACGGCGTCTCGCTGGATGCGCCCCGACGCCCGGCGATCGGATCGGAAATTCATCTCGCGCGTCAACGCGGCGTGGTGGTCCGCCACACGCCGCGCGGTTTCGTGGTCGTTTACGAAAACAGGACCGAGGAAGCAAAGCCGGTTCTGCGCGCCGTCTGACGCCCGTCAGTAACCGTCAGCCGCCGGCTGATCGCCAAGCACGACCGGCCCGAGATTCGCCATCACGTCCCGCGCATTGAAGGCCCGCGGATTATCCGCGGGTTTTTCGCCCTGATGCATCGTGACGAAGGCCACCGCCGAATAACGCGTCACTTCGCGCATATAGGTGTCGTAAGGATACCCCCAGCCGAAACCATATGCGTAATATGGAAACGAGTAGTAGGAGCGGTAGAACGGGTAGCCGTATCCATAGCGCCCGTAAAACGCCGGATAGGAGGACCCGCTGTAACTGGTTTGCGTCTCGGTGTCGTTTTCAACGACGATGAAATAGTCATATCCGAGTTCGACCGTCAGCTCCGCGGCGCGGTAAAGCAGCGAGTTCTCGACCGTCTCACGAGAAGTCAGCGAGTTGCCGCGGAAAGTGATGCGGTAGCGCCCTTCCTCTATCCGCTGTTCGGAAAAGCCGTAGCCGCGCGCGCCCTGCGCCGGGCCGTATGGGGTGGAACTCGCACAGGCGGCAAGAATTAGCGCCGCGCCGCAGAGTGCTAAAAATCTGATCATGCTGGTCTCCCGACTGTCGCTGTTACTCGCCCCGGCGGAAGTATAGACCGCTCAAAGGCGGGATGAAAGCGCCCAGACGCCGCCGGATCACTCCTCCCGGCGATGTGAAGCGTCAAGCCGTTTCGCTTCTTCACGGGTCATTGAAAACCCCTGCGGGGCGGATTTGATATGCAGATCGCGCTGCGGGAACGGAATTTCAACGCCCATTTCGTGAAGCATGTCCCAGACCGCCATCATGACATCGCTTCTCACATTCATCGTGCCGTTCGCCGGATCGTTGATCCAGAAACGCAAGTCAAAGTTGATCGAATTGTCTCCGAACTCCATCAGATTGCAGCGCGGGGCCGGCGTTTTCAGCACGCGCTCGACCGTTAGGGCGGTCTCTTCCGCTTTCCGCGCCAGCGCACGCACGTCTTTGGTGGCGTAGGAAACGCCGAAGGGCGCGTGAAGCCGCACAACGCGATCGGAATGCGACCAGTTGGTGACGCCCTCATTGATGAACTTGTCGTTGGGCACCAGGTGAGCGGTGCCGTCGCGGGTCCGGATCGACACATAGCGCGACGTCATTTCCGTCACCCAGCCATAGGTGCCGGCGATCTCGATCACGTCGCCGGGCTTGATCGACTTGTCGGCGATCAGCGTAAACCCGGCGAAAAAGTTCGACACGGTGCGCTGCATGCCAAGACCGATGCCGAGACCGACGGCGCCGCCGAAGATTGCAAGCGTACCGAAGGGAAAGCCGACGATCTGCAGGGCCGCCACCAAGGCGACGACCGGCAACAAAACGTCAAGAATTTTCGAAAGCAGCGCCTTGAACGAAACCGTCAGCTCGTCAATCGCACTGATCCGACCCTTGATAAATCTGTTGGCGATGCTCGCGCCCCAGAAGAGCACGCCGAAAACCGCCAATGTGCGAAGAAAATCAAGCGCGGAGAAACTCTGCCGGACGCCGTTCTCATCCTCACCTATGGGAAGGGAAAATGCGTCAAGCTGACGGATCACGTCATCAAGAACGCCAAAGGCGTCAAGCGCGGCGATCGGCCAGGCGACATAAAAAGCGACACGCGACCAGAACGGCGAACGAATGACCAGCGTCACCATTCGGATCACGATCCACGCCGTCAGCAGGCTGACCCCCGCGGCGACAAGGCCGTTCGCCATGTTGAGCTGGCCGAGGGTGAAAACCGCGATCTGCAGGATGATGAGCAGCGCAATCGGCGTGGCGATATGGGCGAAGGCGTTCGCCGCCCGGCGCAGGATGCCGTAGGGGACGCGGGGCGCAATCTGGCTTTGGATCAGCTTTCTGAGCTGCGGACCGAAGACCGCTGCAGGCGCTATCGCGAGAAAGAGAATGGCGCCCTGGATCGCCGAATCCAGCGACATCATCTGGCTTTGCACCCATTCGATGAGTTCCTGGAGGCGGACACGCAGTTCTTCGCCGCCGACGAGCGTTTCAATCGCGGACCCCTCAGGCTCAGCAGTCGTCGTCTCGGCGGCGCCCGCGTCGAGCGGCGTGGTGCCGGCTTCTTCCGTCCGGCTTGGCGCGTTTGTGTCCTGAAGCATTTATATCGTTTTTGTCGCGATGCGCCGTTCTAGCATGAGCGCCCGCCCAAGTCTAAGTTACGCTGAATGGTCCGCCTGAAGTTTCGAAAGGGTTTCGCAGCCGGCCTTGGCGAGGCCCAGAAGCGCAGCGAACTGCTCATCCGTAAACGGATCGCCTTCCGCCGTCGCTTGAATCTCCACCAGCCCGCCCTTGCCGGTGATGACGAAATTCGCATCGGCCTGCGCTGTTGAGTCTTCATCATAATCGAGATCGAGCGCCGGCGCGCCGCCGACAAGACCGCAGGAAACGGCGGCGACGCGGTCGGTCATCGGACTCGACTTGATGATCCCCTGCCCGACGGCCCATCTGCAGGCTTCGTTCAGCGCGACCCAGGCGCCGGTAATCGAGGCGGTGCGCGTGCCGCCGTCGGCCTGTATCACGTCACAGTCAATCAGGATCTGCCGCTCGCCAAGCGCCTTCAGATCGACGACCGCGCGCAGCGACCGGCCGATCAGGCGCTGAATCTCCTGGGTGCGCCCTGACTGGCCGCCCTTCGCCTCGCGCTTCATGCGCCCTCCGGTGGAACGCGGCAGCATGCCGTATTCCGCCGTCACCCATCCGCGGCCGGAACCGCGAAGCCAGGGCGGCGTCGTTTCATCCCAGCTCGCCGTACAAAGGACATGAGTGTCGCCGCATTTGACGAGGCAGGAGCCTTCAGCGTGCTTGGCGTAGCCGGGTTCTAGGGTGACGGAGCGCAATTCGTTGAAGGCGCGGCCGGAAGGTCTCATATAGGGTTCTCCGGGATGAGGAAGCCGTCTTCCTAGCGCCCGCCTGCGCGCCCGTAAACCGACACAGCGCTTGCGGCTTGGAATAATGGTCGGCTGTCCCTAACTTCGCCCATTGGCGATATTTCCATACCGGTGCTGAGGCGAACACGAACGCAAGAAATGGACGCTTTCAAGAACATAGACGAACGCTCGCGGGAAATCTTCCGGCGTCTGGTCGAGACTTACCTCGCCACCGGCGAACCGGTCGGGTCGCGGACGCTCAGCAATGATCAGTCGATCGGCGTTTCAGCGGCGACAATCCGCAACGTCATGGCGGACCTTACCGACCTTGGGCTGCTTCATGCGCCGCATATCTCCGCCGGACGGCTGCCGACGGAGCTCGGTCTGAGACTGTTCGTCGACAGCCTGATGCAAGTCGGTTCGCTTTCGCAGGAAGAGCGCCGTGCGATTGAAACCGAATCCCAGAGCGGCGACCTTGAATCCGTGCTTGAGGAAGCTGCAACCCGGATGTCCGGCATGACCCGCACGGCGAGTCTCGTGCTGACCCAGAAATCCGACGCGCCCCTCAAACAGATCGAGTTCGTCTCCACCGGCCCCGGCAAGGCGCTGGTTATCCTCGTATTTGAAGACGGGCGCGTGGAAAACCGTCTTATCGAGGCGCCGGCGGATCTTCCCTCATCCGGATTCGTTCAGGCCGGGAACTATCTCAATGCGCGGCTGCGCGGGCGCACGCTCGGCGAGACGCGCTCGGCCATATTCGAAGAAATCCAGGACCACCGCAGCGAGCTTGACGAACTGACCGCCAAGCTTGTCCGGCAGGGCGTCGCCGAAGTCGCCGGCGGCGAGGACTGGTCGCTGATCGTGCGCGGGCGCGGACACCTCATCGACGACGAGGCGCTGCAGGATATCGAGCGGGTCCGAATGCTGTTCGACGACCTCGAACAGAAGCGCGACGTCATCGATCTTCTGAACGCCGCCCGGGAGGGTTCCGGCGTCAAAATCTTCATCGGCTCGGAAAACAAGCTGTTCTCCCTGTCGGGCTCGTCCGTGGTGGCTGCGCCTTATCGGGACGAAACCCGCAAGATCGTTGGGGTTTTGGGGGTCATCGGCCCGACCCGGCTCAACTACGCCAAAGTGATCCCGGTCGTCGATTACACCGCGGAAGTGGTCACCCGGATGTTGAAATAACGCGCCGGGGCCCGTAAATCCCCCTCAAATCCCAGAACCAGTCAAGAGCACCCATGAGCGAAAACGACTACCCGCGCAACGAAGGCCAGAAACCCGACGAGACGGTGGAGCTGACCGATGAGGACCTTGCCGCCGGCGAGGATCTCGCCGCCGAACTGAAAGGCGAGCAAGCGCCGGCGAAGAATGAAATCGCCGAGCTCAATGATCGCGTGCTGCGTCTTGCGGCCGAGCTTGAGAACACGCGGCGGCGCGCCGCCCGGGAGAAGACCGACGCGGGCCGATACGCCATCGCCGCCTTTGCGCGCGACCTGTTGGGCGTCGCCGACAATTTCGAACGCGCGCTCCATGCGGCCGGCGTTTCCGGCGAGGATATTCCCGAGGGCCGCAGCGAAGCCTTCAAGGGCCTCGTTGAAGGCCTCAAGATGACCGAGAAGGAACTCCTGACGATTCTCGAGCGTCACGGCGTCACGCGCATTTTCCCGCAAGGCGAAAAATTCGATCCGAACCTGCATCAGGCGGTGGCGCAGATCCCGGGGGGGGATGTGCCGGCCGGGCACGTGGTCGATGTCGCCCAGCCGGGCTTCACGATCGGCGACCGCGTCTTGCGCGCAGCGATGGTGACGGTCTCCAGCGGCGGCGGCAAGGACAATGCTTCCGGCGCCTCGGTGGATACGGAAGCCTGACAAGCGGCCCGGATCGTCGCCTTTCTCAATTCCTGCAGAAGCACTATCATGCCTCCCGACAAAGGGGGCGCTATGCTTGTTCGAACGATCGCCGCATGTTTTCTGATTGCGTTTTGGTTTTCTCCGGCGAAAGCGCAGCATTACCAAAGCGATTTTCCGCCAGAAGAATTCCAGGCGCGATGGGAGAAGCTTTTCGACGCCATCGGCGACAACGCCGTCGCGCTGGTGCAGGGCGGCCCGGCGCCACGAGGCTACGAATACCCGCGTCAGACGAATAATTTTTATTATCTCACCGGCGTTGAAACGCCGCATTCCTATCTATGGCTCGACGGCCGGACGCGTGAGGTTACGCTGTTCCTGCCCCCGCGAAACGAAAGGCTCGAACGCTCCGAAGGCGTCGTCCTGTCGGCGGCGACCGGCGACTTTGCGAAAACCCGCATTGGCGTCGACCATGCGCGCGCGACGACCGAGATGACAGATGAATGGCTCGCCGCCGCCCTCGGCGATACAAAGCCCGCCCTGTTCACGCCCTTCCGCCCCGCTGAGGGCTACGCCCAAAGCCGCGACGAGTTGCAGAACGCCGATGAAGCGATCGCCAATGATTACTGGGACGGCAGGCTGTCGCGGGAAAAGCGCCTGATCAGCCTTTTGATGATGCGCACGCCAAAGCGTTACAACCGGCCGCTGATCGATATTCAGGATCTGTCGCCCATTCTGGACCGTATGCGGATGGTCAAGAGCGAGCGGGAGATCGCCCTCATCCGGCGCGCCTCACAGCTCGCCGGGCTCGGCATGATGGAAGCGATCCGCTCGACCGAAGACGGCGTATACGAATATCAGCTCGACGGCGTGATGCGCTATATGTTCATTATCAACGGCGCCCAACTCGACGCGTATCGGGCGATCACCGCGAGCGGCTGGGATAATATCTGGAACGGGCATTATTTCCGTAACGACCGCCAGATGCGGGACGGCGATGTCGTGCTCATGGATTACGCGCCGGACTATCGCTACTATGTCAGCGACATTGGGCGCGTTTGGCCTGTGAGCGGGACATACGATCCGGTGCAGCGCGAAATTCTGAGCGTCGTTCTCGCATGGCGAAATGAAATTCTTGCGCGCATCCGTCCGAGCGTCACGCCCGAGCAGATCAGGCGGGAAGCCGCCCTCGCGATGGAAGACTATTTCCGCGATCACAAGTTTTCGAAGAAGCGCTACGAAAAAGCCGCCCGCAAGATGGTTGAAACCGGCGGCAGCGCCTTTTCGCACATGGTCGGCATGGCGGTGCACGACCCCGGACGCTACCAGGATGAAGTGTTACAGCCCGGTTTCGTTATTTCCATCGACCCGTCTATCTGGGTGAATGAAGAAAAACTCTATATGCGGTACGAGGATACGGTGGTCGTCACCGAGGACGGCGTTGAGAACTTCACCGACTTTCTGCCCGCGGAGCTCGACGAACTTGAAGCCCTCGTAAAGGAGGAAGGCGTTTTACAGAAACTCCCGCCGGTCAGCGACTGGCCCTAAATCGCCGGCGCCGCGGCCTTAACCGCCGCATCAACGTAAGACTCATAAACGCGGAAATTTTCGACGAACATACCGGCGAGCTTTTGCGCCTGCGCATCATAGGCCGCCTGATCGCCCCATGTGTTGCGCGGGATCAGAATGCTCGCATCGACGCCCGGAACCTCAGCCGGCACGTCGAAGCCGAAGATCGGATCTTTCGTCATCGGCGCGGCGGCGAGCGACCCGTCAAGCGCTGCGCCAAGCAACGCGCGCGTTTCCTTGATCGGCATACGCGAACCGACGCCGAACGGTCCGCCGGTCCATCCCGTGTTGACCAGCCAGCAATTGACGCCGTGACGGTCGATCAGTTCGCCGAGCAGCTTTCCGTAAACAGACGGATGGCGCGGCATGAAGGGCGCGCCGAAACAGGTTGAGAAGGTCGCCTGCGGCTCATTGCCGAGACCTTTTTCGGTACCGGCGACTTTCGCCGTGTAGCCCGACAGGAACATATACATCGCCTGCGCCGGGGTCAGTTTCGCGATCGGCGGCATTACGCCGAACGCATCGCAGGTCAGCATGATGATGTTTTTCGGATGCCCGCTGCGCCCTTCGAGACTGGCGTTCGGAATGTAGTGGATCGGATAGGCGCCACGGGAATTCTCCGCAAGGCTTGCGTCATCGAGATCAAGCACGCGCGTTTCAGGGTCCATGACGACATTTTCAAGCACGGTGCCGAACCGTTTCGTGGTCGCATAAATTTCCGGCTCCGCCGTTTCCGACAGGCGGATCATCTTGGCGTAACAGCCGCCCTCGAAATT